>OGHN01000905.1_pt1 | contig 13892 bp, 8 predicted proteins | sample 1571511 | NCBI WGS metagenome assembly OGHN01 (sample SAMEA2582024, study PRJEB24529) | metagenome | biome: Human gut stool | place: China | collected 2011 | reverse complement strand
CAGGAAAGGGATTTGCTGTTGTTGCGGACGAGGTAAGAAATCTTGCGGGCAAGGTCGCTGAGGCGGCAAGCACAACAACGGAGCTTATCAAGAACTCGATGAAGGCCGTTGAAAACGGAACGATGATTGCAAACAGGACGGCACAGACGCTGACCGAGATCGTCAATACGACAACTGCCACCACAAAGCTGGTAGGCGAGATCTCAACGGCTTGCGCAGAGCAGGCTGAGGCTATAGAGCAGATCAATGTCGGCGTTGATCAGATCTCTTCGGTAGTACAGACAAACTCAGCTACAAGCGAGGAATGTGCGGCTTCTGCACAGGAGCTTTCGGTACAGGCAAATCTGCTTGACGAGATGGTATCCGGCTTTACAATCGACGAGGAGCTTGTTACTCGTGAAGAAGTGACGGAGGATGAAGAACCGTCTGAGGAAGAGGAAAACGCCGATAACGGGGAAGAACCCGAATATGCGGATGACGCCCCGGACGCTGACGAAAACTGAATTTCTTAAAACAGGCAACGATATATAACTGATCCCTCCTGCGTTATTACGCAGGAGGGATCGTTTTGTCAGTATTCGTCTTTTATGCGGAATAAGGTTTCGTGGGGGTCGGGCTGACGGTCGGCAACGTACATATCGTTTATCACGATGTAGCGGCTGTCCTGAAGGGCCTGTACTACTTTGTCAATGTCCTCCTCAGTGCCTTGCGCCTCCATTTCGACAAAACCTCTGAACCTCCCTTTGAAAAGGGAGGCTTTCGGGAATAACTGTTTACAGCCATGATTGAATCACCCTATCAACCTTCGCCCGACCGTTACGACGACGGTATGATCTACCGGCGCGCCGGGCGCAGCGGCGTGCTGCTGCCGGCCTTTTCGCTGGGTATGTGGCACAATTTCGGCAGCGGGCAGGCCTTCTCCAACGTGCAGCGGATGGCCCATTACGCCTTCGACCGCGGAATCACCCATTTCGACCTTGCGAACAACTACGGGCCGGCGTACGGCACGGCCGAGGAGAATTTCGGCCGTCTGATGGAACGCTCGTTCCGCCCCTACCGCGACGAAATGTTCATCGCGACCAAAGCGGGTTACGACATGTGGCCGGGACCCTACGGCAACTGGGGATCGCGCAAATACCTCACAGCGAGCCTCGACCAGAGCCTGCGCCGCATGAAACTCGATTATGTCGACATCTTCTATTCCCACCGCCACGACCCCGAGACGCCCCTTGAGGAGACCCTCCAGGCATTGGTCGACATCGTCCGCCGGGGCAAGGCGCTCTACGTCGGATTGTCGCGCTACCCGCTCGAAGCGGCGCGTTTCGCCTTCCGCTACCTCGCCGAACGCGACGTTCCGTGCCTGCTTTTTCAGGACCGGTACAATATCTTCAGCCGCCAGCCCGAAACTTCGGGCGTGCTGTCGCTTTCCGCCGCGTCGGGTTCGGGCTTCGTCGCCTTTTCGCCGCTGGCGCAGGGACTGCTGACGGGTCGTTACCTCGACGGCATTCCGCAGGATTCGCGCATGGCGGCGGGTCGTTCGTTGCAGCGCGAGGTGCTGACCGACGCGATGCTGGAACGGCTCCGCGCCCTGAACGACATCGCCCGGCAGCGCGGCCAAACGCTGGCCGAAATGGCGCTGGCATGGCTTCTGCGCGATAAACGCGTTACGTCGGTAATCGTCGGGGCCAGCTCCGCGGCGCAGATCGAAGACAACCTGCGGGCGTTGGAAAACGCCTCCTTCTCCGACGACGAGCTGGCGCGCATTGATGCCCTTTCGCGGGAATGACCCTCTTCCGAAGCCGAAAAAAAGACCCGATTTCCTGCGAAATCGGGTCTTTCGTGTCATGGGAAGGCGCTGCCGCTTCTGGCCGATGTAGAAAAGGCGGGGATGCGGGCGGCCGCCAGGGCGAAATAGTTTTCGGTCCTGCAAGATAGGTTTTTAAACCGGAACCGTCAAATCCGGACGCATGAAAACGCCGAACCCTGCAACGGGTCCGGCGTTCCGGTGAGGCGTCACCCAACGGGCGTCAGAAGGAGATACCGACGCGGATGCCGAAATTGTTGATGTTGTCCATCGAGTAAGTCAGCACGTCGCCGCTGTTGGTCGAGTAGCTGTAATAGAGCGCTACGTGGAACCCCAGCCGGTAGTCGGGCCTCGGGAATATCGACACGCCGATTTCGGGCGAGAGGTAGAATCCCCAGGTGTCGGTGTACTGCTTGATGATGTAGTAGTACGATGACATTTCGGCGTAGTTGGCGCCCAGCTTCAGACCCGCATATGGCTGGAATACGCTGTCGGTAAGCCAGTTGTATCGTCCCGTGACACCGAACGGCAGCTGGAACAGCGCGTGTTTCTGGTTGGTCGTCAGCGCCGATCCGTTGCCCAGATCGAGCGTCTGGCGCGAAATGCTCTGGAGGTTGGTCTGGTAGGAGATGAACGGACCGACGGTGATGGCCGGCGTGACGAAGTATCCGCCTTCGAAGTTCATGCCCCAGCCCGAGGCCTTGTCGGCGAAACCGGCGCCCAGAGGCACGCCTACCTGCCAGTCGATGTTGATGTAGGTGTTGGGGAATACCTGCGCTTTGCCCGGCATGGCCGCAGCGAGCATCAAGGCGCAGAAAGCGATGGTTTTGAGGTATTTCGATGTTTTCATAATCGGACGATTTTTTGCTGTTAAACTATTTGGCCAGGTAAGGAGACTGTTCGAATGCCTGCTCGACGGCGGCGATCGTGCGCTGCTGGTTGAGGTCGGCGTCGGAGGTCAGCAGGCCGCCGATGAAGCTGTCCCATACGATAGGCAGTTTCTTGCCGCTCTCCTGGTCGGCCTGGAGGTCCAGCATTTCCATCAGCAGCGAACCGGCCGTGTACCCGTAGTAAACGCTGTAAGGATAGTGCCATCCCACCCAGTCGCCCCAGTAGCCGGGAGCCCAGTAGTAGGGATAGTACCACCACCAGTAGGGATAGTCGTAGCCTACGAAGTAGGTCACTTTGCGGACGTAGCTGAGCTGGATGCCCACGCTGGCGGCGTCTTTGTCCTCGGTGCGCGTGTAGCCCGCATCGTCGAGTTTGCCGACCACCGTGCCGATGATCGCCATGGCGTCGGCGTCTTTCCAGTATTCGGTTTTGTCGCTGTTCCCGATGATCAGGATACTGTCGGGAATGTAGTAGGTGTCGATCGCGGCGAAGTCGGTGCCGGTATCGTGGGCGGTGTAGACCAGATAATCCCGGTGAAGGTCCGATGTCGAAGGCTCCTTCTGACACGCGCAGAACGCAACTGCAATGAGTGCGAACGCAAAGTAACGTAATTTTTTGACGTTCATGGTTGTTTAATTTTTTTGGTTTGCTGTCCCGACCATCGTTTCAAATTCCGTTCCCCGCGCGCGGGTTTCCCGGCGCAGGGCCCGAATCGCGTATAAAGAAGCCGTTTTCATGACACGGAGAACCCGATCCCCGCGTAAACGGCACACTGATAGCCGGTTGTCAAAACCGGTCCAGATCTGACAACCCGTATGAAACAGCCACTATGAAAGAATCCCCGCCGCAAATGGGCGATCCGTAAGAAATCCGGTCAGAGGCCGATGCGCCGAACCCGGTTTTCGAAATCGCTGCGCGAGCCGAGCGCCGAATTGCGGAGTTTGGTGCGATAGGTATAAACCGTTGCCGAAGCGCAGTTCAGAAAACTGGCGATGCAACCGCTGTCGGTGATCCCCAGCCGCATGACGGCCAGGATGCGCAGTTCGGTCGAAAGAGCCCCGTCCGAACGCACCGGAAAACGCGCCGGCTCTTCGAGCAACTCGTTGACCCGCTCTACGAAGTCGGGGAAGATGCCGAGGAACGTTTCGTCGAAGATGCGGTAGAAGTCGCGGTAATTGCGGTCCACATCCGAAGGCGACCGCAGTTTGCGCATCAGGGCCTCCGTACCGTCGGTTTTGGCGGTTTTTCGCAATTCCATCCGGTATTCGTCGACCCGACCGATGTAATGCGTGGCGAGCTGCATGTAGCGGAACACATAACTGTCTTTGATCTTGTTGGCATCGCGCAGATGGTCGTTCACGATCCGGAACTGTTCGTTGCGTTCGTGAAGCCGCCTGTTGACTTCGTAAATCAGGGAGGTGTTGCGCCTCAGCCGCCGGTGCTGGCGCTGCGTGTGGAACAGCAGCAGGGCTATGATCACCAGCAGAAGCAGGAAAACGCTGACCATGACCGTCAGGATGCGGCTGCGGGAGTTGATGCTGTAAACCACGGCCTGATTGATGATCATCTCGGCCTGGCTCGAATGGAAGATGCGCGTGTTGTAGTTGCACGAAAGCATATCGGCGACCGTGCACTGAATGTAGCGGGCCGCACGCTCCATGTCCTTCTCCTCGAACATCATCAGCGCCAGTTCGTACAGGGAGAGGTACTCCCGGACGGGGGTTCGCAGGTCGTTCACCGCGGCGCGGGCGAGCCAGTATTTGCGCTGTTCGCGGTCGCCGAGGGTTTCGTATACGTTGGCTATGTTGTACGCCACGCGGGCCAGTGTCCGCGAACTCTGCCGGGGGTTGTAAAGCGGCAGCAGCACATCGAGCGCCTCGTCGCAACGCTGCTGCGACAGCAGGTCGATGGCCCGCAGCCGCTGGCGTGTGACGTACGAGTGTCCGTCGAAGCCGATGCGCACGCGCCGTATCCGGGCGAGTGTGTCGGCATAGGCCCTGCTGCGGGATTCGGAGGTGTTCTGCGAGGCGAGACGCCCGTAGACGACCATCTGCTGAGTGTAGTAGTTCGCACGCATCCGCTTGGTGATGCCTGCGGTATCGAGCGACCGAATCCGGTCGTAAGCGTCTTCGATGTTGTTGCGGCCGATCAGGACGGATATGTCGCAGGTGGTGGACAGAAACTTCATGTCCCGGCGGCCCGTGTGCTCGGCAAGGTCGTACATCAGGGCGACGTAACGGGCCGCCGTGTCGATGTTGTAAGTGATATAGGAATCGAACAGCCGATTGGCCGTCCTCCACCGCATCGTGTCGTCGGACGCGGTGCATAGTTCCCTCCGCAGCGAGTCTACTCGCCGTTCGAAACGTACCGCATAGAGGCCCTTACTTTCGATGACCTGATCCAACTGGTCGAGTATCTGTTCGTTATCACTCTCATGACAGGCACAAAGCAGAACCATACAGATCACAAAAACGAGGGGGGGGGAGAACATGATCAACTTTTTCATCGGGACGCTTGTTCAAATATACAAATTTACAAAAAAAGACGAATCCCGCACCGTTTTCCGGCGGAGATTCGTCGCACGTTCCGGTCTTCGGCGGCCGGATCAACCGATGATTTCGATCTTCACCTCCCGGCGGATGTCAGCCGCGGGGACCTCTATCACATGGCATTTCAGCTTTTCATCGAACACAGGCTTCACGCTGCGGCCGCCGACCTTCGCTCTTTCGATCTTCCCGGCGGCGGGGAGCTGAAGCCGGTAGGCGCGTTTGACGACCTGACCTTCGTAAGAGCCTGCGGTGGGACGTACCGTTACGGTCGTCACCCGCCCCGTCCGGCGGTAATTGAGCTGCGTGGTCGCATACGCGCCCTGTTCGTAATCGCGGGTCACTCCGTCGTCCTCGTAGAGCGTATAGGTGTTGTCGGCATCGCCGGCCGAGGGGTAGACGCGCATGACGAGCGTCGTGAGCGGCGTCGAGGCCGGCCGCGGCGTATAGGGCTGCATGGGCAGCACCCAGCCTCCCCGGACGTAGAGCGGAAACTCTTCGAGCGGCTTGGATATTTCGCACTCCCGGCCGCCGTCGAAGCGTTCGTGGGTGAAGAAGTCGTACCAGACATCCTCTCCGGGGAACCACACCCGCTGCGAAGCGACCTTGTCGGGGCCCGTGCCGGGCGAGGCGATGGGAGCGGCGAGCAGCAGGTCCCCGAAAAGGAACTCCTGCTCGTTGCAGTACGCGCGTTCGTCGCCGCCGTATTCGATATACATCGGGCGGTTCAGCGGCACCATCGTCGAATGGGTCTGCCAGACGCTGCTGTAAACGTAGGGCATCAGCTCCGAGCGCATGTGGTACATGCGGCGCATGGCGGCGGTTTCGCGTTCGCCGCTGATCCACGGACGGCGGTCGAGCCGCGCATCCTTGGTCGAGTGCACGCGCAGGGCGGCCGACAAGGCTCCGAACTGCGTCCAGCGCACGGTAAGTTCGGGATTGGGGTCGCCGCGGAATCCGCCGATGTCGTGCGCCCAATAGTAGCAGCCCGCATTGCCGCTGGCGGCCGTGAGCTTGACCTCGAAAGCCAGCATCTCCCAGTTGGCCTGCGCGTCGCCCGAGAACTGGATGGGATGGCGGTGGTCGCCCCACCCGGCCCAACGGCTGTAACCCGCGCCGCGCAGTCCTTTCCGCTCCGTTTCGCGGTAGTAAAGTTCGTTGATCCACTGCAACGAGGTGGAACGGTATCCCCGCACCTCGGGATAGAGGTAGTTCTGCTGCCAGTCGAGCCACCAGAAATCGACGCCCATATCCTCGGTGGTGTGATGGGCGTGTTTGAAGAAGGTCTCCATGTATTTGCGGTCGCCCAGGTCGAAAAGGAGCGGTTTGGCCGGATCGGCCCCCATATCCTTCATAAAGGCGCCGTACATCTCCTCGTGGGGACGGATGCCGTCGTGCGGATGGTCGTTGAGCGACACGGTCACGCCGCGGCGGTGCACCTCGGCGATCAGCGCTTCGGGATCGGGAATGCGTTCGCGCTCCCAGGTATAGCCCGTCCAACTGCGGCTGCCGGCATGACCGGTGCCGGTTCGGGCCGTGTAGGTGTGCCAGCCCATGTCGAAGACGAGGTTGTCGAGCGGGAAGTCGTTCTGCTCGTAGCCGTCGATGATCGAGAGGAACTCCTCGGAGGTGTAGTCCCAGTAGCGGCAGTACCAGACGCCGTGGATGTATTTGCGGGTCATCGGAACCCGTCCGCCGATGGCTCCCAGGTCGGCCAGCGCGGCCTTGTAGTCGTTGCCGTAGACGAAGCAGTACTGGTCCTGCACATGGCTGCGGGTGTCGCGCGGGCGGAGCCATCCATCGACCAGCAGGTCGGAGCGTTCGTCGTCGATCACGTACCAGCCGTCGCGGCTCAGCAACCCGTCCTGCATGGGGATTTCACCGGTGACGCGGTCGAGGGTTTCGACCGGACCGCCGAGGTTGTTGCGGAAGATGCAGCGGTTGGTGAACTTCTTTTCCTTGCCGTTGAGCTTGTAGTAGGCCGCGAAGTTGTGCAGTCCGAACGGGAAGCCGTCGTGCTCGTAGACGATACGCAGGGCCTCGGTCGTGATCTCGTAGCGGTCGCCGCCCAGCGCCCGCACCTCGAACCGGTCCGCGGGAAGCAGGTTCGAACGGTCGTAGGCGAAGATCGTGGGATCGTCGATGAATTTGCCGTCGCGGGCGAATTCCAGCCGGAAGAGCGTCGGCGTGATGAGCGTCAGGCGGTTCTCGCCGAAGACGAGCGGATTCCCTGATGGCTGTGCGACGGCCGAAAGTCCGCAGCTCAGCAAGAGCAGAAGTGTCGGGAAAAATTTTTTCATGGATTGAAAAACAGTTGAAAAATTCTCCGCACCGTTCATTCCGACGATGCGGAGAGGGGATTCGATTCTTCGTAATGGGTTCTATTCGTTCCGGATACTCTCGGTATAGACGTTTCCGTAGGGGTCGGACGCCTTTACCGTGACTTCGCTCCACGTCGCGGACGACGGTTCGTAATAGAACATGTGGTCGTTGTTCGTCTCCGGTTCGGCCGTCGGGCGGTGCTCGGGTTTGGTGTCGCCGTACATGAAGTCGTAGGCCCGGCGGTCCATCTCGTATTTCAGGTTCGATCCGGAGGGCAGGGTCGTCCAGGCGGCATCGTCCTCCCGGACCTCGACCGTCCAGGTGGAGTGCCAGTTGAAGATGTTGAAGATCAGCCCGTCGCGGTATTGCTCGGACACCGCCTGCCCGGGACCGTAGAGGTACATCTGGTACTCCTTGGGATAGGCCGTACCCTTATAATACCAGTTTGCGATCCGGTTGCCCTCGATCTCGTAGACCGCATAGCCCCGGGGGCTGCCGTCGTTGCACAGCTCCTCGCCGTTCCAGTAGGCGCCCATCACGGCGCCGAGCGTGTTCTCCTCGATGGTTTCGGAGATCGTCGTGGTGTAGTTGTTGTGCGAGTGTCCCGAAAGGATGCGGACATTGTATCCGTCGAGCAGGGCGTAGAGCTCCCGGTAGTTGGCGATGTGGCTCGTGGGGCGGTTGCGGCGCGAGGTGGCGATATGCACTCCTATGATGATGAGTTTGTCTTTGGGCACGTGTTTCAGGTCCTGTTCCAGCCATGCCATCTGCGCCTCGGTGATTTCGGCGGTGTAGTTGGAAGAGCCGGTGTAGAGCACGTCGTCGAGCACGACGAAGTGGCAGTCGCCGATGTTGTACGAATAATAGGTGGGGCCGAACGCCGCACGGAAACTGTGGTCGGCCTCCGTGTCCATGCCGATGGCCTTGTCGTGGTCGTGGTTGCCGATCACCTGGAAGACGGGTACGCCGATCTTCCGGATCTGCTCCTTGTAGACGCTGTGGAAAGGCATGTTGTCCCACACCAGGTCGCCCAGCGAAATGCCGTAGACCGGTTTGTCCAGCTGCTGTACGTAGGGCACCAGCAGGGGCAGCACCTCTTTTTCGAGCATCACGACCTCGTCGTCGCGGCCGATCTGCACGTCGGCCAGCGCCAGCAGGGTGAACCGCTCCTTTTTGCCGGTGCGTTCGAGCGTGAAACTGCGCTGCACAACGTCGTTGTCGCCCAAGGCGATCTTCTTATAGATCTTCGGCATGCCGTTCTCCACCGGGATCTCGCAGTCGGCGGGCACCGAGACGAACACGAACGGAGTGCTCTTCTTCACGCGCATCTGGTAGACCCCCTGCGCATCGGTGGTCGTTACGGTGAAGCCGTCGCTCACAACCGCGCCTTCGATCGGATTCTTGCCGTCGGTCACGCGGCCCACGAGGTTCATGCCGGGTTCGGGGGCGATGTCAACCTTTTCGTAAAGGCCGCCGAGTATTTGGGCGCCTTCGTCTTCGGAGCAGGCCGTGAACCCTCCGGCGAGCAGGACTATCAGCAGGTATTTGAACAGGTGTTTGATCATTGTTCGGTTTTTTTGTTTGGTTTATGAAAAGGCCGGATTTCTCCCCGGACACCCTCGGGCATCCGGGGAAAAGCGGCGTTCTACTCTTCGGCCGTACCTCCGTACCCCGGATTCTGCTTGATCAGGTTGTTGGCCGATATGGCCGAGTTGGGAATCGGGAAGCGGTTCATGTTCTTGTCATTCGAGGGGGTGTGGTCCCACCACGACTCGGAGGTGAACGCGCCCCAGCGGATCAGATCGGTGCGGCGGCGTCCCTCTCCGAGGAACTCGATCATCCATTCGTCGAGCATGCGGTATTCGTCGAGATTGTCCGCGGTCACGGGATCGGGGTCGTTGCGGTTCTCGAAGTTGCGCGCACGCACCTGATTGATCAGTTCGGCGGCCTCTTTCTTGTGCCCGGCGCGCAGTTCGCATTCGGCCAGCATGTAATAGATCTCCGACAGGCGGATGACCGGACAGTCGGGATTCCAGCGCAGCTGCTTGTCCGCAAGGTTGGGCTGCGGGGATTTCACCAGACGGATGCCCGAATTCTCCTCGCCGTCGGCCATCGTCGAAGTCAGTTCGGCCACCGAGCCGTATTTGCTGCCCACCTCCGAGAAGCGGGCCACCTGATCCACCATGTCGATGACTTTGCCGCTGTACTCTTTCTGTCCCAGGCACACTTTGGTCGGATCGTCGAAGTTGACCTGCTTGCCGACGAGGAACATGCCCTCGTATCGCTTGTTGCCGAGATAGCGGTAGGGCTTCTTGCGCAGGTCCTTGTCGTTGAACTTGCGGTAGGGGCTGCCCAGCTTCCACTGGGTGTAGTAGCTCCCCTGCGGGTTGAGCGAAGGCGTCAGGATGAAGCCGTTGTAACCGGCGGTTTCGATGTCGAAATAGACATAGGACGAATTGTGGTAGAAATACTTGAAATACCAGCTCCACTCGACCTTCGAGTTCTCCGACGGAACGTTCCAGATCGCCTCGTGCGAAGAGTCGTTGTCGAACGTGTGGGGGCCGTACCACGTGTCGTCCAGTTCGTAGACGCCGTAAAGGCCGCCGATGATGTCGCGGCAGATCTGCGCGCATTCGTCGAAGTGTTCCTCGCCGATGTACGCTTCGGCGTTGAAATAGAGCTGGGCCAGCATCGCCGCCGCGGCAGCCTGCTTGATGTAGCCGTCCTCCGGGGCTCCGAGCGAGGATTTCTTCGCCAGGGCGGGAATGGCGTTTTTGAGCAGCGTTTCGACGTGCCGGTAGGTTTCGAGCGCCGTATTGCGGGGGCGCAGACCGTCGTTCACCGAATGGTAAATCGGCATCCCTCCGAAATAGTCGAGACCTTTCATGTAGAAGTAGGCCGTGATGGCGTTCAGCTGGTTGATGTGGTCGGCCTTGACGGCGTCGCTGAGCCCGATGGCGTTGTAATCGACGCCTTCCAGATCGGCTTTGGCCTCCAGAGCCCGCGAAATGCCGCCCGTCGTGCCGTCGTAGGTGTTCACGACGAAACGGTCGTCGGGCGACCAGGTGTGGTAGTGCAGGCGGTAGTACTCTCCGCCGTTGTACCAGTCCGCGCCGCGTTTGGGACAGGTCATTTCGTCGGTCGTCAGTTCCTGGAGGTACCAGCGGTCGGCGCCGATGTACCACTTCCAATGGGTGAAGGGGCGGCACAGCACGGCATAGGTGCTCTCGGGCGAGGTGAAGAACGTGTCGGGGGTCACCTCCGAATAGAACTTCTCGTTGAGATCGCAGGAAGGCGCGGAGAGTGCGGCCGCTCCGGCCAATACGGCTGCTATATGTTTGAATTTCATATTCATCTCTGATTTTGTTTAGAACGTTAATTGCACGCCGAGCGTGAAACGGGTCGTCTGCGGATACATCGACGCCGTGTTGTTCACATACTCGAAACCGGGGTTCAGGCCGTTGATGTCTACCTCGGGGTTGATGCCGTTGTAATCGGTGAATACGGCCACGTCGCGGATCGTCAAGTAGATCTTGGCCGACTGGATGTAGCGCGTCCACCTTTTCAGGTCGAGCGTGTAGCCGAGGTTGATGGCGTCGATTTTGAGGAAGGAGGCGTCGTCGATCCAGTAGTCGCAGAGGATCTTTTCGTCCTTGATGTTGCGGTTGCGCGTATAGGCCGACTTGAGGACGTTGAGCTGCGAATCGTTGGCCAGTCCGTAGTACATGTTGACCTGGCTGAACACGTCGTAATCGAGCCAGCTGCGCAGGAAGACCGACAGGTCCCAGTTCTTGTAGCGGAACGTGTGGTCCCACGAAAGGATCACTTTCGGAATGGCGTTGCCCACGAAGTGCTTGTTTTCGGCGACGAGATTCGACTTGGTGCCGTCCACGGCAGGCACGATCTCGTTGTTCTTGTCGTAGATCATCCATTTGCCGTCCTCGTCGAGTCCGGCATACTTGTAGACGAAGAACTGGCCGATCTCGACGTCGTTTTGCAGGCGCACGGCCGTGCCCGGGTTGCCCGGCGAGGGGAAGGTCACCTGGTCGAGGAAGTAGCCGTCGTCGCCCAGACGCTTGATTTTGCTCTTGTTATGCGACAGGCGCAGGCTGGACGTATAGCGGAAATTCTTGCTGCGGACGATGTCGCCGCCCAATTCGAATTCCCAGCCCTTGTTTTCCAGACTGCCGATGTTCTTCATCACCGTATCGTGCACCATCGGGGGCATCGGGGCGTTGACTTCGTAGAGCATGTCATCGACCTTGCGGTGGTAGATGTCGAACTTGCCCCACAGCCGGTCGTCGAACAGCGAGAAGTCCAGACCGAAATTCAGCTCCGATTTCTCCTCCCATTTGAGGTCGGGGTTGACGTTGCGGACCGAACCGTAGCCGGGCTGCCAGATGCCGTTGGTCGGCCACATGTCGTTGGCCTTGTACATGCGGGTCGTGTAACCGTTTCCGAAGCCGTTGTTGCCCGTGACGCCGTAGCCCAGGCGGACTTTGAGGTCGTTGACCCACCTCACGTCGCGCAGGAACGTCTCGTTCGAGATGCGCCAGCCTCCGGAGAGGGCCCAGAAGTTACCCCAGCGGTTGTTCGCGCCGAATTTCGAGGAACCCTCGCGGCGGAAGCTCGCGCTCACCATGTAGCGGTCCCTGTACGAATAGTTGGCGCGGCCGAACAGCGAGAGCAGCCGTTCGCGCGGGTCCTTGCCCGAGTCCATCGTGGCACGCCCTTCCGAGAGGTACGAACCCACGCCCATATCCCACGGACCGACCCCATCGACCGGGAAGTCGTAGTTCGCCATGTTGAAATCTTCGCCGCCGGCCTGCCAGAAACTATAACCGGCAACCGCGTCGAGCGTATGGTCCTCGCGGAAAACCTTGTGGTAGTTGGCATAGGCTTCGATCGAGACCCGGTTGTCCTTGCTGAACTTGTGCGACGCTCCGCCGCGGCGGCTGTTGTCGATCGACTCCTTGTGGTCGTGCGAAACGTAGGTGTACTGCTGATACTGGCGTTTGTCGATACCCACGGTACCCTGCAACGAAAGACCTTTCATCAGGTTGATTTTCACGGTCGCATCGGCCAGCAGCCACTGGTCCTTGCCGTTGTTCGTGCGCAGCATGATGTCGGCCACGGGGTTGAAGCTCGTTCCCGAGATGCCGTTGCCGACGACGTTGTAGTTCGACGGATTGGCGGGGTCGCGGAGCGGAATGGTCGGGTTGAGCCCGAAAGCCATCTTGAAGATGCCCGACGAGTTGCGGTTGTCGCGCTCGGCCTCGCGGAACTGGGCGTTGGTGCGGATCTCGACCACTCCGTCGAAAAGGTTGAACTTGGCGTTGACGCGGCCCGAGTAGTCCTTGCGGTTGTCGCCGATGACGATGCCTTTCTGGTTCTGCGCCATGAAGGAGGTGTAGACCTGCGCCACGTTCGATCCGCCCGAAATGCTCACCGAATGGCGCTGCGAAAACGGAAGCTCGTTGGTAAGCTCCTTGTACCAGTCGGTGTCGTGACCGTAGTCCTCGCCGAGTCCGTACTCGACGTACTCGCTTGATGAGAGCAGGTCGGGGGTCTTGCGGATGGCCTCGACCGAGAATTCGCCCGTATAACGCGCCGTTACGCGGCCCTGCCGGGCCTGTTTGGTCGTGACGAGGATCACACCGCCGGCGGCGCGCGTGCCGTAGATGGCGCCTGCCGAGGCGTCTTTGAGCACGTCTACCGACTCGATGTCCTCCTGATTGAGCGCGCGCATGTCGCCGCCGGGGATGCCGTCGATGATCACGAGCGGACCTTTGCTGGCGTTGACCGAAGCCACGCCGCGCAGCTGGAAGTCGTTGCTGCTGTTGGGGCTGGCGCTGCCCGAAATGGTCAGGCCGGGAATCTTGCCCTGAAGCGCCGTGGCGATGGTCGAGCCGCCCATGCCGGCCACCAGATCGTCGCCCTTGATCGAGGAGATGGACGAAGTCACTGACTTCTTCTCCATCGTGCCGTAGCCGATCACGACGACATCTTTCAGCATCTGGCTGTCTTCCTCCAGAACGATGTCGAGCACCGACTGCGCGCTGACCTTGACGGTCTGCTCCACATAGCCGATGTAGGAGATTTTCAGTTCGCCTCCGGCAGGAACCCCGATCGTGAAACGACCGTCGGCCCCCGTCGTCGCACCTGTCGTCGTGCCGACCACCACGACCGTGGCGCCGATGAGCGGTTCTCCGGCCTTATCGGTCACCTTGCCGCTCACCTGGTTGCGGTTCTGAGCCTGCGCCAGCGACGCGGCCGCCGTCAGCACCAGGCAGAACACGAAACGCAGAAAATACCCTGCATAGGATTTT
>OGHN01000899.1_pt1 | contig 13972 bp, 9 predicted proteins | sample 1571511 | NCBI WGS metagenome assembly OGHN01 (sample SAMEA2582024, study PRJEB24529) | metagenome | biome: Human gut stool | place: China | collected 2011 | reverse complement strand
GATAATCTGAACTGAGTTCTTGTTAGCACCAACAGTACCGTCAGCACCCAAACCGTAGAACTTAGCCTCGAACAAGTCGTCGCCACCCATTGGGATTTCCTCCTCTTCTGGGAGAGAAGTGAATGTAACGTCATCAACGATACCTACAGTGAAGTGGTTCTTTGGCTGTGGCAACTCGAGGTTCTTGAATACAGCAACAATCTTAGCTGGAGTTGTATCAGAAGAACCGAGACCATAACGACCGCCAACGATCAATGGCTTGCGCTCGTCGTCGTAGAGAGCTGACTTAACGTCGAGGTACAATGGCTCACCCTCTGCACCTGGCTCCTTAGTACGGTCGAGAACAGCGATACGCTTAACTGTAGCTGGGATAGTCTTCTTCAAGAAGTCAACAGAGAATGGACGGAAGAGGTGAACTGCAACCATACCAACCTTCTTGCCCTGCTTGTTCAAGTAGTCGATAGCCTCGCGAGCTGGCTCTGTAGCAGAACCCATCAGGATGATGATGTTCTCAGCATCCTCAGCACCATAGTAGTTGAAGAGGTGGTACTCACGGCCAGTAATCTTAGTCATCTCCTGGCAGTACTTCTCTACTACCTCAGGGATTGCATCGTAGTAAGTGTTGCAAGCCTCACGGTGAGTGAAGAATGTCTCTGGGTTCTCAGCAGTACCGCGAGTAACAGGACGCTCAGGAGTCAAAGCACGGTTACGGAAGTCCTCGATGAACTCTTCCTTAACCAATGGACGGATGTCTTCCATATCCATCTCCTCGATCTTGTGGTACTCGTGAGAAGTACGGAAACCGTCGAAGAAGTTAATGAAAGGAACCTTTGTCTCCAATGTAGCCAAGTGAGGAACTGCAGAGAGGTCCATAACCTCCTGAACAGAACCTGAGCAGAACATAGCGAAACCTGTCTGGCGGCAAGCCATTACGTCCTGGTGGTCACCGAAGATACAAAGTGAGTGAGAAGCCAATGTACGGGCTGATACGTTGAACACGCAAGGAAGCAACTCACCAGCAATCTTGTACATATTAGGAATCATCAACAACAAACCCTGAGAAGCAGTGTAAGTTGAAGTCAAGGCACCAGCCTGGAGAGAACCGTGAACTGCACCGGCAGCACCAGCCTCAGACTCCATTTCCTGGATAGAAACTCGCTGACCGAAAAGGTTCTTACGACCTTTGGCAGCCCATTCATCTACATGCTCCGCCATTGGTGATGATGGAGTAATAGGGTAGATAGCAGCAACCTCAGTAAACATGTAGCTTACGTGTGCGGCAGCTGTGTTACCATCACAAGTGATAAATTTTTTCTCTTTAGCCATTTTACTTTTAGATAAAATATTAAAAATGTTTTGTATTTAATTCTTCTTTTCGAAATCTCATTAATATAGGAATCCCAAGAGCCATAACGGAATCTTGTTGTCCTTGCCCACCTCCGTATTGTAACGGGCATAGATGGTATCTGGATTACTACGCATCTTGTTGGGAGTTTGTGCATCACAGATTCTGAATTTCCTGTTGCCATCCACTGTATAATAGTGGTCTTTGCCGCCCTGGTGAACTTTGTGGTCTTTCCAAAGTGAATTGACGAAGAATGTTTCCATCACTTCCTGCTTGTCAATCTGTATAGGATAGATCGCGTACATCAAGTTAGTATTATGCATCATCACCTTGGATGGTTTCTTCGGGAAATCCTGCCCCTCCGGATAGATCATGTTGATGAGTCTGGAATCAGCCAGATACTTAATGTAGTTCATCACGGTTGCCCTACTTGTATTGATGCTTTCGGCCAGCTGGCTCACGTTGGGAGCCTTGGCGCCTTCGACAGCCAACTCGTAGAACAGGCGTTTTATTTTTGGCAGATACTTCAGTTCTATCTGCTTGATGAGGAGGATGTCAACCTCGGTCATCATATTCATTGTCTTTAGTAGATTCTCTGTGAAGTTACGCTGTTCCAAGAAGAATGGGTAGAAGCCATGATGCAGATAATCATTGAAGTATTTCATCGGACTCACCTTGGGAAGGATCTGCTTGATGATGTGCTCATGATTGCGGAGAATATCTTCGAGCTCGTATGGCTGGAAATCGTTGCCCGTCTTCAGATTGATATATTCTCTGAATGAGAAGCCGCGGAGATTGTAACTCTTCACGATGCCATTGAGTTCTGGATTCTCTTCCTTCAAGCGCATGACGCTGGAACCTGTAAACACAATCTTCAATTCAGGATACAAATCGTAACATTTGCGGAGTTCCTTGCTCCAGTCCTGCTGCTTGAAAACCTGGTCTATCAGAAGTGTGCGTCCACCTTGATTCACAAAGTCACCTGCAAAATCGGCAATACCTCTGCTCTGGAAATAGAAGTTGTTCATGTTCACATACAAGCACTTGCGATCGTATGGTCCAAAGTGTTCCTTGGCATACTGGAGGAGAAAGGTAGATTTGCCTACGCCTCTAGTGCCTTTGATGCCAATCATACGATCGTTCCAGTCAATCTCATCCATCAAGGTTCGTCTGACTGGAGCATCTGTATGCTCAACTAGGTATGTATGTGTTCTGAAGAATGCTTCTTCCATGCGTTTAATATTGATTCATATTTGTTTTTTACGATGCAAAGGTAATAATATATTTTAAATTTGCAAACTCTAGATAGCAAAAACTAACATTTTTTTCATTATTTAGCACTTTTCTAAGTAAAACTTACCTTCTTTTGCCGTTTTTATCTCAATAATTTGTATCTTTGCAGTATGAAACTACATATCTTCAATCCAGAACACGATTTGGCATTGGCCGCTCATTTGCGACAGTTTACCGCTCCACATGCTGGAAGACAGTTGCGAAGCGACCTTGCATTTATTCCTGCCTTGTGGGCAGATCAGGGTGACTTGGTGCTTGTTGACGACATAGACAATGCACGCGATAAGGTGCGCCATTTTGGAGAACACCTGTTGGAAAAAGTTGAGTTTATAACCAAACTGCAGCTTGAGCATCTGCTTAAGACGGAGTTTATAGACTGCGTGCATCCTTGGGGATGGGACTTGAGTCTGAAAGGCGAGCTGGAACGTATCGGTTTGCCAGAGATTATGCTGCCTACTGATGAGGTATTAGATAAGGTACGCGCGATAAGCAGCCGCCAATGGGCTGCTGAACATCTGCAGCAGAATGTAGTGTATGCAGATAACTTTGCTCTGGTTAAGGAATGCGTGATGAAGTGGGGCAAGGCTGTAGTCAAGGCTCCTTGGAGCAGCAGTGGAAGAGGCGTGAAATATGTTTCTGCCGATGAGTTCCGGACTAATGGTGAATATCCGGCTTTCCAACGCTGGGTAAGCAACATCATCTTCCGACAGGGTGGTGTGACCGTAGAGCCATATTATAATAAGGTGAAAGATTTTGGTATGGAATTCGAGATGCGTGACGGCAAGGTACACTATCTGGGACTCTCGCTCTTCGATACCGTCAAGAATGCCTATACCGGCAACTTGCTCTGCTCTGAAGAAGAGAAGATTGAAATGATGAAGAAATACATCAGTGAAGATGCACTTTTCTCTGCTAGACAGAGAATTATAGATATAGTTGAGCCTGCGTTAAAGGAAAACTATAATGGTCCGTTTGGAGTAGATATGATGATTGCTGCAAAGGATGGCCAGTTAGAGCTTGTATCTTGTATCGAATTGAATCTTCGCAGAACGATGGGGCATGTGGCTCTTGAGTTAGCCAAGATAGCCAAACCTCAGAGTCTGATGCGTGTTGACTTTGATGGTAACAGATATCATTTGCGTGTGTTGCCAGGTAATGAGGCAGTTAACGAGTCTTAAATTTTAGCCTTCCGATGCAAGGAATTGCAGCAACCTGCATTTCATAGACAGATTATCAACAAAATTAAAAGATTATGAAAAAGAGAAATGACAGTAAGATAACTATGGCAGCCTTGATGATGATGGCTGCAATGGCTATGACTTCTTGTGCTAGCAGCAAGAAAATAAACGGTGATTCCAATGTAAGCAAGGACAGCGAAATGGGTAAGAATGAAGAGGATTTGGATAATAGCTATCTTGTTCTTTCTGACACCCAGCAGGATATTGTGAAGAAGAACAATGCATTTGCGCTTCGTCTCTTCAATAAGGTTACAGATATGGAGTCTAAGGTGATTTCACCTATGAGCGTATCTTATCTGATGGGAATGCTGGCAAATGGTGCGGATGGAATTACTCAACAGGAGATATTGAAAGCTATCGGTTGCGAGGGAGTTTCTGTCAGCGATCTGAATGAGCTTTATAAGGCTATGCTTCTTACTGCTAACAAGCAGGATAAGCAGACAACCGTGAATATAGCTAATTACATCGCAGTAAACAAGAACTTCAAACTGAACAAGGATTTCTCCCAACAGGTAAGTGATGGCTATCAGGCTGGTATTGAAAGTCTGGATTTCACCTCTTCCAAGTCAACAGACCGCATCAATGGCTGGTGCAAGGAAAAGACCAACGGCATGATTCCACGTATTATTGATCAGGTTTCAGCCGATGCGGTATCGTATTTGATGAATGCCATCTATTTCAAGGGAACATGGCAGAACAAGTTCAATGCCAAGGACACTAAGCTGGAGAACTTCCGTGGCTATACACGTGATATCCAGAAAGTGGAAATGATGCATCAGATAAAGAAGCTCTTCTATGCTGAGAACAAGGATTTCAAGGCTGTAGATCTTCCTTATGGCAATGGTAGCTATCGCATGCTGGTACTTCTGCCAAATGAGGGCAAGAATATCCAGGAAATGATGAAAGGATTGGATGAAGAGAAGCTGAATCAGATTTCGCAGAATATGGAAAACTGTATGGTGAATCTCAAGTTGCCTAAATTTACCATCGAGCAGGAACTGCCTCTGAATGCGATCATCAGTGATTTGGGTGCTCCTTCTATGTTTGTGGCCGGCAAAGCGAACTTCAGTCATTTTGCTGACGGCAATTTCTTTGTAAGCAAGATGCTCCAGAAGGCAAAGATAGAGGTGAATGAGCAGGGAACAAAGGCTGCTGCTGTAACAGCTGCCGTGATGCTGACAGCCATGGCACCTGAGGAGACAAGAAATGTGGAGTTCATCGCCGACCGTCCATTCGTGTATATGATTCAGGACAGTCAGAGTGGCGGTATCCTCTTTATGGGTCAATATTGCGGAACACACTAATTCTCAAGAATAACAGAATAAAAAAATCCCTTAGGCTTGTGGAAGTCTAAGGGATTTCTTTTTATCCGAATTTCTCAACGAACTCATCTTCCGTGATGATAGGGATGTTGAGTTCGTGTGCCTTCTTGTTCTTTGAACTCTGCGAGGCAGCATCGTTATTAATCAGATAGTTGGTACTCTTGCTTACGCTTCCCGTCACCTTGCCACCTTGACTCTCGATGTAGGCCTTCAACTCGTTGCGGTTTTTATAATGATGAACATCACCCGTTACAACGAAGGTCAAGCCGTCGCAGGCGCTTCCTTTCCCCACCGGTTCCTGCTCTACGATTTCCAGTTCCTTCATCAGATTCTGTACATGAGCGAAGTTGGTATCGTCCTTGAACCAGCCAATGAACTTGGCGCTCTTTTCCGGTCCAATGCCGTCGATGCTGGCAAACTCATCATCAAACATGCAGAGCCGTGCGGTTTCTATCAGTTCCTTGACAGGATAGCGTTCAATGAGCTTTTTGGCGACATCACCTCCACACAGCGGGATGTTCAGTGCATAGAGCAGATGACGCCCATCTGTATTTCGGCTTTTGCGGATGCTTTCCAGCATATTGCCTACACTCTTCTTACCGAATCCTTCCCAGGAAGAGATGACATAGGCATGATCGGAAAGATGATAAAAGTCTGCATACTCACTGATCAAGCCTTCGTTTACCAGCTTCCAGATGGTCTGTTCAGAAATACCTTCTATGTTCAAACCTTCCTTGCTCACGAATCTCGTGAACTTCTTCAACTGCTTCGCCGCACATTGAGGGTTGGTACAATGCAGTGTTTTCGTACCGCTTTCGCTTTCTCTAACGATAGCTTCAGCATGACAGACAGGACACACTTCAGGAATTTCAAAAACACCAAGTGATTCTGTCACATTGATCACCTTTGGGATAATCTTGTTGGCCTTGATTACCTGCAATCGGGTTCCCTTGCCTCCGATACCCAAACGCTCGCATTCACTTACATTGCAGAGAGAGGCACGCTGAACAGTTGTGCCTTCCAGTTCTACAGGCTTGAAGACAGCCACTGGAGTGATGGTATTGGCTGCACACGACCATTCGATGTGGTCGAGTTCGGTATCGGCGTGCTCATCTTGCCATTTGAAGGCGTAACCGGCTCTTGTTGCATGATGACCTGTTACGGAACCAGTAGCAGCATAGGAGGTGTCATCGTAGCAGATGACGAGACCATCTACAGGGAAAGGATTCTTTTTGTTGGTCACCTTAGCTGTAAAAGCATCAATTTCCATTTGGATGTTGTCGGAAGATGGCTGCTCTATGATCTGGCGCTCTACCGGATGAAAACCAAGTTCTTCCAGCCACTGCATTCTTTTACCCCATGATGTGATTTCCTGTTCGCAATAAACCAGGGTGAAAGGAATCCATTGGATGTGACGCTGCTTTACTTCTTCTACATCTTTCAAAGAAAGAGATCCGGATGCAAGATTGCGCGGATTGGCGTAATCACCTTCGCTTTCGATGATAAACTGCTCGAAGTCGGCATAGGAGATGACAGCCTCGCCACGAATCACGAGATGTCCCTTTTCCGTGATAGACTGCGGAATACCACTGATAGCTGGTGCCAGATGCGTAATGTTGGTGCCAATATGACCATTACCGCGAGTTACCACCTTGGTCAGTTTGCCATTGTCGTATGTCACAACCAAGGTGAGGCCATCCAGCTTCCAGGAAATCCAGATAGGGCGGTTTTCTGCCCACTTGACGAGGTCGCTGACCTTCTTGGTCTTTGCCAGAGAGAGAGCTGCGAACTCGTGTTCTTCCTTCTGACCGACGATAGTATCTTCAGAAACTTTGTTGGTAGGGGAATCGGGGAGAATTTCGCCGGTTTCCTCTTCCAGCTTCTTGAGTTGGTCGAACAGCGCATCCCATTCGTAATCGGTAAGGATTTCACCTTTGCCGTTATAATAAACATCAGAAGCTTGGTTCAGTTGATTGACCAAGCTTCTCATTCTATTTAATTTATCCTCCATAATGTCTATAAATCGTTATTGTATTTGTGGCTGTATCGTTTGCTTTTCGAAAGCAAAGCGCATACCTCTGTTCCCATAGTTGATTCTTCCGCAGATGCAGAAGCCCATAGAAGAGAGCAAGTTAATCATCGGAAGATTATCGAAATTGGTATCTACCTTGATGCTAGGAACCTTTTCTACCTCGCAGAGACTATTCACCTTATTAATAAATATGCGTGCGAAACCCTCACGCTGATATTTAGGCAACGTAGCAAAGCGGTGTATTACATAATAATCGCCTGTGGTAAGCCAGTCGCCATCGATAAAATCGTACTGTGGTTCACCATTGAGTGCTACTGCACCATAGACAGCCACCTCGCCATCTACGGTAAGTACGTATGCGTTACCATTGTTGATGTCGTCTTTTATATCGTGCTCAGCAGGATAGTCATTAGTCCACTGATGACGTCCTGATGCAATCATAGAGCGACGAGCCTGGTCAATGATGTTCCAACACGCCTCAAAGTCCTTAATATATGCAGGTCGAAAATCGGTCTTCATTTCTTTGTAAATTCACTTAATTATTTATTAATCGGGTGCAAATTTAACAAAAAAAAACGAATTAAAAGTACAAACGAAGAAAAAACTGCATTTTTACCCGCATTTTTCCTTTAATTTCTGTTTTTTTCGCCTTTTCGGTAGTTAAAATGCGCTATTATCTCTTAAGTTTTACAAGTAAAATATAACGCCCTGTGAGGACAAAAACATAAATCTCTTCATGCTTTTGCCTGACAGGGCGACTTCCCTTAGAGTGCTAAAGTCTTATCAAGTTCGGCGATAATAGCATCCTTCTGGTCCTTGATGTGCTGACCGATGAATACAATCTTGATCATACGGTCACCAAGTTTCTCATCCCATTCCTTCTCGAGCTGCGGATTGTTCTTGCGCAGTTCTGCGAGCTGGTCGGCTGGCATTGTTGCGAGCCACTGACCAGCCTGCTTGACTGTCTTCTGCTGACCTGCCTGCTCGAAAACATAGCACATGTCTGGTTCATCAGCAAAATAGCAGATACCCTTGGCACGAACGATGTCACGAGGCCATTTTCTTGCAACAAACTCATCGAAGAGAGCCAGGTCGAATGCCTTGCGGCGATAATATACGAAGGTTCCGATACCATATTCCTCAACCTCGCCACCTTCGTGATCATGGTCATGATCGTGATGATGGTGGTGGTGGTGACCATGTTCATGATCCTCGTGATCGTGATGGTGATGCTCATGTTCGTCCTCTTCTTCATCATGATGGTGATGCTCGTGCTCGTCATCTTCTTCATCATGATGGTGATGCTCGTGCTCGTCATCGTCTTCATCATGGTGGTGATGATGCTCATGCTCTTCTTCTTCATGGTCCTCTTCTCCGCTTCGTTCAGATTCGATTTCCTGAATCCAGCCTGCTGATGTTGCAACAGTCTGCCAGTCAAACTTGTGAGTATTGACAATCAGATCGAGATCTACATCACCATAGTTACATTCGAAAATCTCTGCCTTAGGCTGGATAGCGCGGATAATCTGCTTCAGGTGCTCCAACTCCTTAGGCTCTACGTCTGCGGCCTTATTGAGAAGGATGATGTTACAGAATTCCATCTGCTGGATGACGAGAGAAGCGAGATCCTCCTCATCGAGGTTTGGCTTCATCAAATCAGAACCATTGGCAAACTCGTCCTTCATACGAAGTGCATCAACTACAGTAACGATGCTGTCTAGGCGCAAGATACCGTTCTTGATATACTGAGGACCCAGGGATGGGATAGAGCAGATGGTCTGTGCTATAGGTGCAGGCTCGCAGATACCGCTTGCCTCTATTACAATATAGTCGAAACGCTTCATATCTACGATTTCCTTGAGCTGTTCTACGAGGTCCATCTTCAAGGTACAGCAAATACATCCATTCTGGAGTGAAACCAGAGAATCATCCTTCTGACCTACCACACCACCTTTCTCTATGAGAGCTGCATCAATATTCACCTCACCGATATCGTTGACGATAACGGCAAATTTGATACCCTTCTTGTTAGCCAAAATCTTGTTGAGCAGGGTAGTCTTGCCACTACCCAGATAGCCTGTCAAAAGCAGGACTGGAACTTCTTTATTGTTCATAAATGCCTCTTTTTATAGTGTTATACTTTAATTACAAAAACGGGAGCAGCAAATAATATGCCACTCCCGCCTTATGAAAAGTTAATTATTACTTACGATAGTTATCAAGACCCTTATGCAAGAAGTCAAGATAAGCACTGACATCCTCCTTGAAGCTGAATGCAGCGTTCAGAGGATTTCCCTCATTATCCACAGGAATGTAGAATGGCTGGGCATTAGCACCAAACTTGCTTGCCTGCAAGTAGCTCCACTTGTCGCCGATGGTTCTCAATGTACGCTTTTCGCCATTGAAAGTCACCTCCATAGGCTGTGACAATGGAGTCTTGTCATCTACATAGAGAGAGATGAGTACGTAGTCCTTTGTCAAAATGTCAGTAACACTAGGGTCTGTCCATACAGAAGCCTCCATCTTACGGCAGTTGACACAACCATAGCCGGTAAAGTCAATCAGTACAGGCTTGCCTGCTGCCTTCGCTGCAGCCATACCTTCCTCGTAGTCCTTATAAGCCGGTTCTACCACCTTGGTATTCAAGTTGAAATCCTGGGTATTTACTGGTGGAGCAAAAGCACTTACAGCCTTGCAAGGAGCACCCCAAAGACCAGGAATCATATAAACAGAGAAAGCCAAAGAACAAAGACCAAGCATAATGCAAGCTACTGGCATTGGCTTGTTGAGGTCACCGCCGATGGCATCTACCTGGAACTTCAACTTGCCAATCAGGTAGAGACCGAGCAGACCGAAGATGACAATCCAGAGTGAGAGGAATACCTCGCGATCCATAATGTGCCAGCCATAAGCCAAATCTGCTACAGACAAGAACTTCAAAGAGAAAGCAAGCTCAATGAAACCAAGCACAATCTTGATGGTCTCCATCCAAGAACCTGACTTAGGAGCTGACTTCAGCCAAGATGGGAAGAGTGCAAAAAGGGTGAATGGCAAGGCGAGAGCAAGGGCAAAACCAAACATACCAATGGTTGGTGCCAACCAGTCACCTGATGTAACAGTCTGTACCAGAAGTAAGCCGATGATAGGAGCGGTACAAGAGAAACTTACGAGCACGAGTGTGAACGCCATCAGGAAGATACTGATGAGTCCGGTTGTGCTGGAAGCTTTATTATCTACAGCATTACCCCAACTGTCTGGCAACTTGATTTCGAACCATCCGAAGAATGAGAATGCGAAGACTGCCAGAAGCAAGAAGAGGATGATGTTGAACACCGCACTTGTACTAAGCGCATTGAGAGTGCTAGGGCCTGCAATGGCAGTAACGGTGAGACCGAGTGCCAAGTATATGATGACAATACTCAAACCATAAGTGATCGCATCGCGGATACCCTTCTTCTTGTCATTCTTGGCACGCTTCAGGAAGAAGCTTACTGTCATCGGAATGATAGGCCAGATACATGGCATTACAAGAGCGAGCAAACCGCCCACAAAACCGATAATGAAGATATAGAAGAGTGAATGGTTGGCAATGTCATTGTTGCCACCAAACGCCTGAAGCTCCTTTACAACCGGTTTCCACCAAGCCTTAGCATCATCACCATCTACAGAGAATGATGAATCGATATTAGCTGTGCTATCTACTTTCTCTGCTACGGCAAGCTGAGCCAAAGAGTCTGCTTTCGCCTTAGCGATAGCTGCTGGATCTTCTGTCATTTCGTTAGCTTTCGCATCTTCAGGGCTGACAGCATCCTTGCCATCTACAGCAGGAGATTTGCCACTATGCTTGAAGCTTGCCTCGCTAGGTGGAAGACAATTCTGGTCGCTGCAAGCGCCATACTCTAAATAAGCATCGATACGATAGTTAGGTTTGGTGAACTTCACTTTCTGTACGAAAGTAGCACTACCCTCGAAGAAGCGTAACTTCATCTCAAAGAGAGGGTCGAACTTTGAAATTTCATGGCCACGAGCCTGCAACTTGCCTACGAGTTCTACACCGTCAAGCTTGTTTACGTTAAAAGTGGCTGAAATAGGTCCGTCTGCGCCCAAACCTGTAGAATAGACATGCCATCCCGGTTGGATTTTTCCATTAAACACGATTTCCGCTACAGCGGTTCCATTGGTCTTGAGCGAGGTTGAGAACTTCACAGGGTTCATCATCTGCGCATGAGCCAACATTACTACTAAGAGTAACTGTAAAACTGCAATAAACTTTTTCATTTTTATTTATGTACTAATTTTGATTGCAAAGATACTAAATTTTGTTTTAAATACGGCTATGAACCAAGTACGGTTACTAGTCTTTTAGTTTTTTTTAGAAAAAATGCTATAAAATCATCACGTCGTCTTGGTAATATTGCAAAAAAACTGTAATTTTGTAGCCAAATTGCGAATGAGGAAAAGAACATTATACATATTCAGTCTCTGGATAGCTACATTGAGCATCTTGCTATCTACGGTGATGACCCATCATCACCACATGGGGCGTATCTGTATGATTCAGGAGCAATGTGAGCAGGATGGCAACATCAATGATGAGCATACCGACCATCATGATCAGGAAAATGATAGCGATCGTGAGAACTGTAGCGTTCGTCAAATGCATCAGTTTGTAGTCAATTCCAAGATGGTGAAGGATATCCGCAAGTTGCTGGTAGATGAGAACCATCAGTTCATGATCCTGTCTTGTTCTTCCCTTTTAACCCTCCCACGTCTCTCACTCATTTCAATGAGATGGCAGCATGTGGCAGCTTCTCCTCTTGCAGAGGAACTGGCGGCAGGCTATAGCAGACGGGGACCTCCTTCTATTTTATGATTTTACAAGTTTGCCACTTGGTTGCAAAAATCGATTTGAAGATTTGGATGCAACTGAGTTGCAAGATTTTTCGTGTACTTTTGCCAACGGATTTTTGATAAGATTCGTAGTGTGAAATTGTAGCGTAGATTTATAAAATAAAAGGAAAAAGCAAACATGAAAAGAATAATTTTGATTGTCGCCGTTACGGCGATTGCCTGGGCTGGATTCGCTTTCTTTGGGAAGCAGACCGGTTCAGAGGCTCATGCACATGAGGAGCATGAGCATGAAGAAGAAGTAGATTTTGATCATATTCCGTTGACTGCCAAGCAGGTAAGCACCGTAGATTTGAAGATGGGTGAAGCTGTGGAGCGCGAGATGGATGCCACCATAGAAGCGAAAGGATCGCTCGTACTGCGTGCACAGGCGATGGGTGATGTTGCCTCCTTGATGGGCGGTATCGTGAAATCTATTTTTGTAAAAGAAGGGCAGCTTGTTCATAAAGGACAGGTTGTTGCTACCGTTGAAAATACAGATGTGGTAAGTCTTCAGCGTGAGTATTACTCTGCTGCCAAGGAGTGCGAACTTGCCAAGGTTGATTTGGAGCGCCAACTTCTGCTCAGTAAGCAGGGAGCAGGTGTGAAGCGCACCTTACAGCAGACCAAGAAAGATTACCAAGTGGCTCATGCCAATCTTTTGGGTATTGGCAGACAGCTCAGCCAGATGGGTATTTCTACTTCCGCTGTATCCAAAGGCAAGTTTACTACTGCCTTTCCTTTGCATGCGCCTATCTCCGGCATCGTGAGCGAGATGACTGCCAGTCTGGGAAGTTATGCTGATATGCAGACTCCTCTGATGAAGATTAGAAACACCCAGGCAGTGGAATGTGACCTCAATGTCTTCGAGAAGGATTTGGCGAAGGTCAAGGTGGGCAATCGGGTGACCATAAACCTGACTAACCAGCCTGGCGTAAAACTTTCAGGAACCGTTTATGGTATGAACCAATACTTTAACGATAACTCGAAAGCCGTTGCTGTTCACGTAAAGCTGGATGCTGCAAGCGTGAAGAGTTATCTGCATTCTTCTTCAGGCAATACTCCTGGCGGAAAGCTTTTCGCAGGTATGTATGTAAGCGGAAAGATAGCTACAGGTAGCCAGCAGTGTCTCGCCTTGCCATCCCATGCAATTGTGAGCGCAGATGGAAAGCAGTATGTCTTCGCTCTCAATGGAGCTCCTAGCAAGGGTAGCTACAGCTTCTCCCGTCATGAGGTGACCACAGGCGCTTCGGATGGTAAATATACAGAGGTGAAGCTTTGCGAACATCTGCTGAAGGGCAAGGATGGAGCTGCCGGCAAGAAGATTGTAACCGAGAATGCTTATTATCTGGCTTCGCTTACAGGCGAACATAGCGAGCATGCACATTAAGCTTTAATAGTTTTCAACGAATCATTTTTAGATTAAAGCTTATGTTTCAGAAACTTATTACTTATTCCATTCGCCACAAACTGGTGATTGGAGTACTCTCTATAGCCCTGGCGATATGGGGTGTCTGGTCGCTTGTGCATCTGCCATTCGATTCCACCCCAGATATTACAGATAATCAGGTGCAGGTTATCACACAGGCTCCTTCGCTGGGAGCTCAGGAGGTGGAACAATACGTAACCACTCCTGTAGAGATGGCGCTTGCAAATATCCCCCGCATCCAGGAACGCCGAAGCATTTCAAGAAGCGGACTCTCGGTCATCACGCTTGTCTTCGACGATGCCGCCGATATCTATTGGGCACGTTCGCAGTTGAGCCAGGTGGTGGAACAGTTGGAGAAAGAACTGCCAAAGAACACCGAAACCGAGATGGGACCTATCGCCACCGGATTGGGCGAAATCTACCACT
>OGHN01000887.1_pt1 | contig 14080 bp, 5 predicted proteins | sample 1571511 | NCBI WGS metagenome assembly OGHN01 (sample SAMEA2582024, study PRJEB24529) | metagenome | biome: Human gut stool | place: China | collected 2011 | reverse complement strand
AAGCGTTGAAACGGATAATGGCCGAAGAAATGTTATCAAAGAATTCAATCCGGAAACGGTATTCCTTACCGCCCTCAACAGGAAGTTCAACTTCACGGCTGGAATAAGAATGATTACCCCAGTCGCCCGTAATATGCTTGTCGTTCACAAACAGGCGGTAACCGTCATCACCACCGATGTGGAGTTTCAACTGACCGTCTGCCTGTGGGACATAACAGGCTGTCCAACGGACTGAAAAGGCATCTGTCGGAAAACCGTCCAACGGTGCGCCATAGCCCCAATCATAATCAACTGATGATTCCGTGCGTACAACTTCCGGCTGTCCCGAAAGCGTCTTGTTCTTGAAGTATTCAGCCTTGAAGCCTTTCACCTGACGATTAGCGTCAGTATAAAACTCATTAACAATATCTTCATAAATCACATCATCCGTCAATAATACCAGATTCTTTTTCTTCAGTTCCTTCAAGCCTTGAGCCACTGAGACGGTAGAAAAAGGAGTGACAAAACCACTGCCGCCACCGGTAGGTATCAAATCTGCATTAGGACCCATTACGGCCGTTTTTCCTTTCAGCGGGAGCAGGTTAGCTTCATTCTTCAACAATACCACACCTTCGCGTGCCAACTCTAAAGCAGTCTGGCGGGAGAATGGATTATCCAACGGAATATTACTGTCTTTCTGTTCCTTATCCAACATTCCATAAGCTATTAAAGTCTGCAGGATATGTTGTACTTTCAGGTTGATGGTTTCTTCGGTCACCGTGCCCGTTTTGATGGCGGGGATAAGGTTGTCGGCATTCATGAAACGCCCTTTCGGCATTTCGAGGTCAAGTCCGGCGTTAGCTGCTCCGATGGCGGAATATACCGAGGTCCAGTCCGACATCAGAATACCTTTGAAGCCCCAAAGATTGCGCAATACATCAATATTCAGCCATTTGTGTTCAGTGGCATGGACACCGTTCAAGAGATTGTAGCTGTTCATTACGGCGCCGACATTGGCTTCCTGTACTGCTTTCCGGAAAGCCGGGAAATAGATTTCCTGCAAAGTACGCTCGTCTATGTCAGAGCTGGCATGGTGGCGGCTCCATTCCTGGTTGTTGGCAGCAAAGTGTTTGATTGTAGCAATGACTCCTTCCGATTGTACTCCCAGGATATATTGTTTCGCCGTTTCACCTGTCAAGTAAGGGTCTTCACCGAAGTATTCAAAGTTACGGCCGCACAACGGAGCACGATAGATATTCACGCCCGGACCCAACAGGATATTAACTCCTCTTGCCTTGGCATCCTGTCCCAAGCCTTGCCCTAACTTATAAAGTAATTCCCGGTTCCAAGTAGAAGCGGAAAGTATTCCGGAAGGATATAAAGTGCTCTTGGGAGCATGATTACGAATTCCCTGCGGGCCGTCCGCTAATTTGATTTCTGGTATTCCCAAACGCGGTATGGCACGCAGAGAAAAGCTGGTATATCCGGAGATGTACTCTATTTTCTCTTGCAAAGTCATTTTGGATACAAGCTCTTTCGCACGTTGTTCCGCTTGGGGAGTAATCGTTTGTGCACAAGTCAGGATGCTGTATGCAAGCATGCACAGGCTTATGATACCTATTTTCTTTTTCATGGTGGTATGTGTTTTAGTCTATCAATTCTATTTTAACGGTCTGTCCCAGTACGTGAATATTGTATTCTCCGGTTTCGAGGAATCGTTTACCGTCCTCATTGACAAATCCGAAATCACGTTCCAGGTCTATGTCGAAACGGAAAGTTTTCGTTTCTCCGGCTTTGATAGATTGTTTTTCAAAGTACTTCAACTCTTTTACAGGACGTGTAATCGAGCAATATGGATCGGAGATGAACCAGTGTACCGTTTCCAAACCATCACGTTTCCCTGTATTAGTAACGGCTATCTCAGCCGACAATTTCTCGCCGCGTTTTACTTTAGAAGCGGAAAGAGTGACAACACCATACTTGAACTCAGTATAGCTCAGACCGTGCCCGAAAGGATACAAAGGATCACTTGTTATATCTTTATAGAATCCCTGATGACCACGCCCACTTTTACGACGATTATAATAGATAGGGATCTGACCTGTTGAATAAGGGAAAGTCATAGCCAATTTACCCGAAGGATTGATACGTCCTGACAATATCCCCGCCATCGGGAGAGCACCATTTACACCCGGTTGCCAGATTTCCAGTATCGCATCTGAAATTGGCTCCAACCGATTCAGTTCCAACGGACGACCGTTAACGAGTACCAATACAACTGGCTTGCCGGCTTTTTTTACTTCTTTTGCCAGTTCTTCCTGAATCTGAGGCAGGGCAATGGAAGAACGGGAAGCGTTTTCACCACTCCAGGTCATCATCTCACCCAAACAAAGAACGACTACATCAGACCAGCGTGCAGCTTCCAGTGCTTCTGCAAATCCTTCACGGTTATCTCCTTGAGTACTGCAACCTAACGCATAACGTAGTTCGGCTCTTCCGGCGAACTCAGTTTCCACCCCTTTATAAAGCATTGCTACATCCGTATCTTTTCCATGCCCACACCAGGAGCCTAACAAATCCCAGCCATTCTTTGCCATTGGACCTACTACGGCAATCCTTTTTTTATCTGTCAGTGGTAATATCTGATTCTCATTTTTCAATAATACCATGGATTCAGCCGCAAGCTGGGCGGCAATATCCATGCTTTGCGGACGGAAAAAACGTTCTTTCTCACTTGTAACCGGAGTATAGGGACGTTCAAACAAACCTAAACGGAATTTCACACGCAAAACACGACGGACTGATTCATCCACTTGAGCCATCGTTATTTTTCCTTCTTCAACTAACTCTTTCATATGGCGGTCGTAAGCATGAGACATCATATCCATCTCAAGACCTGCATTGAAGGCATACACTGCTGCCTCTTTTTTGTTAGCTGCCAGTCCCTGATTTTTCAGTTGCTCGATTGCTCCCCAATCGGAAACGATGAAACCATCGTGTCCCCAACGTTCTTTCAGAATTTCCGTCATCGTATAGTGGTTGGCAGATCCAGGGACACCACTGATATCATTAAAAGAACTCATCAGAGTCGCTGCACCCGCTTTCACGCCCATTTCATAAGGAAGCAGATAAGTATCCCAAAGAGTTTGTCTAGAGATCTCGGTATAAACATAATCACGTCCGGCTTCGGAAGCGCCATAACCGATATAATGTTTCAAACAAGCTGCTATGCGGTCTTCGGCAGACATATCATCTCCTTGATAACCACGCACCGATGCAGCAGCAAATACCCCATTCGTATACGGGTCTTCACCGTATCCTTCGGCAACACGTCCCCAACGGGGATCGCGCGCTACGTCAATCATCGGTGAGAATGTCCAGTCCACCCCCGACATTCGGGCTTCTTGCGCAGTAACTGCACACGCTTTTTCTACCAGTTCAGGATTCCAAGAGCAAGCCTGTCCCAGAGAAATAGGATACACAGTACGGAATCCGTGAATGGCATCGTAACCAAAAATAATAGGAATGCCCAAACGGGATTCTTCCATAGCCTTCTTTTGCACATTATTACGCAAAGTAGGATTGGTATCGTAATAAATCAACGAACCAATTTCCGCCGGAACTTTTTTAACCTCTTCTCCTATATTATTCACATTGTTATTCCGCCCCATGGTATATTGATTCAGTTGCAGAATTTTCTCTTCCAAAGTCATTTGCGATAATAAACTTTCTATCTGTTTATCAGTACTTGCTACTTTATTACGGGTCAGGCAGGAGGAGAATATAATCAGAATCAGCCAGCTATATGGAGTTAGTCTTTTCATACTAAAATACTTGTTGTCTTTGATTATTTTGAATTATTCTTTCTTGTTTCAATTTCACTGTACACAGCATCCGGGATCAAATCAAGCCAGTAAGGATCCTGGACGAGTTCCTTGTACAGTTCAAGTGCCAGAGGGTCACTTTGCAGGCGGCGGTCACCATTCTCTGCATTTTCGTGATTCTCCCATACGACGGCCTTGACGCGTGGCTCTTCATCCTTCAGCTTAAACCATTCTCTTACCCATCTCTGGTGGTCGCATGTACTGGAGTATCCTCCTTCACTAATCATGATAGGCTTGTCTGCCGATACTTGCTTGATTCCTTGCATCAGCGTGAGCGGATATCTTCTTTCTTCCGGATAAGTAGCGCTAAGCGATGGTGGATAACAGCTTACTCCCAGCCAATCTACATACATATCTCCCGGGTAATAGTTTTTCATTGCGTTTGCTTCCGTACCCGGCATGCTTACACTGTTGGGTGACCATACGAAGACATTGTAGGCAGTGACACCCAACTGTTCTGCAATGTTATACATACGTCTCCAAGCCTTGACATAGTTTGTGGGATCTCCGTAATACGGAGTCCAGCTTCCATTCATTTCGTTGGCTGGTCTGAACCAGATAGGTCCCATGTCACGTACTTTTTGGGCAGCTACTTCGGCGAAGTATGATTTGTGAAAATCGTCAAGTTCGCCATTTGCCATTTGCTGGGTGGGAATAACGGGCAGCCATCCGTAAAGGAAGAATCGGTATTTGCCCTGATAGTTTTTTCCCCAGTATTTCTCACGTACTGTTTGCATTTCGCTGAAATTTCGTCCTGGTTCCATATTCTGATACCATAAGATCATAGATAGTTGCTTTCCTACCAATTTTTCGAATAAGGCAACGGCACACTGGTCAGTACTTCCTTCGCGGTCTTCCGGATCGAATCCGTATAATGGTGGGAATGCTCCATGATAACATCCTTTTTCGGGGACGTACTTCATGTCATTATGAAATTCTCCCATTACCTTGATTTCGTCGATGAGCATCATCGTACTGGTGGAAGCTGAAGATTTGAGAGTCGCTTTCACATATCTGCATGCTACATTACTAAAGTCTGTTTTTCCCCAAGCGTCCGACTTTCCGTTACTGTCGGAATAGGTAATTGGTGAGGCTGCTTTTTCCCATTGGCTTTTGTCCTTGCTGGTTGATACTTCTATTTGAGCAGGGAATACAATTTGTGATGTCGGATCGGAAATAGCATGTACTGATACTTCTGTGATACTGCGTAATGATCCCAAATCAATTATTACTTCTACTGTTTGTACATCCCAACCGACTCCTCTGTTTTTAGTCGAGAGGGTACCGGTCTCCTCATCTGTCAGTTTGGTGCCGGATGTCCAGGGATCAAGAGGTGCTTTATCAGCGTAGGCGCTGTTGGCTACAACATTCATTTTATAGAATTTGCCTGCCGCCACATTAATAATGCTTTGTTCATTTGGATCTTTGGGCTTGTTTGGATCAAAAGTAACTTCCCACGATCTCGTTTCTTCTGCATTGCAAGCGTATATGAGTATTGCAACTGCTATTAACCATAAATTTTTTAATTTCATATTTAGTGGTATATTATAAGGTTGATTACTGGTTGTTTGTATTACATATCAATACAGTCATATTGGTAGCAGGCGATGCCTCCATTAGAGAATACGAGATAAACGTATAGATAATAACCATTTTTGGCAACTTTAAATACGACATCTCCGGTTCCTTCGGTGTTCTGACCGGAATTCTCGAGACCTCCATATATTTTGTCCGGGCATACTACTATTTGGTTGTCGAACGAGCCGCTACTAAGATCATACATACGGACAGCATCAGAACCTGTTACGGCATAGTTGAAACTATTTACCTGATTGTAAATGACATAAGGTACTTTGTTGAACACGGCATAGTCTACAGCATTGATAATTGTGTTACCCGGAGCACCCGTATTTGCCGCTTTTATGCTATTGTCTGTTCCTTTAAACCAGTAGAAATAGCGCTTGGCAGAAGTGTCTGTGACATGGCTAGCCAAGAAATAGTCACTTTGAGTGTCGGTGTCATCAGCATAAATCACATCCGCCCATTTAATCCAGTTTGAAGTCAGTAGAGAGGAACTCATAATGACAAATTCCGGATCCTGCGTTTGTAAGACACCGTTTACGACACGCCAGCGGGCAAACTGCACTTTACTGTCTTTCTGGAATACAGGAGTTGTGATAAGGGCATTGGCGTCCAAATCCCCCTGGATAGAAATCTTCCAGCCGAATCTTATATTGGTGCCAGTTTTATATTCAATATATTTCTGTGGTTTCTCATTCACTCCATTAGCTTTCCATACAGTGAAAGTACCTCCTGATGGAGTATAGCTGCAGAATAAAATGTTATTTCCCCGGTCTGCTGTTGCATGGAAGTTTGAATTATCACCGGCAAATTGACTGATATCCATAGAACCTGCTATTTCTCCGGTTTGGCTATTTAAGTAAATGGCACGATCATTGGCACGTTCGTTGATGACAACATATTTGTCGACTACTGCAAGTCCGGTTACTTTACCCGGTAGTAGAATACCGCTGATTTCAGATAGTCTTTTAGACCATAATAACTTACCGCTTCCTTGGCGGATACCTGCAACAGTTTTTTGCGGAATATCTTTTTTCACCGTATATGTCGCTTTATCTATGCCATTCTGTGCTGTGACGACAATAGTCTGTTCTTGTTCATAGTCTAGTGCCTCTGTTTCGGGGTTGGGATTGCAAGTTGCTCCATGCGAGATATCAATGTTTGCTATCTGCTCCCCTACATTATCTATGGTTACTAATGAAATTGTTTTTTCATTTTCATTAATGACTCCCAGTAGCCCTATGGCAGGAATATCGAATTTGGTGATGCTGCATTCGTTGCTCTTGCGGATTTCACCTATTACTTTGAATTCGATACTAGTCCCAGAGGTCTGATCTTTCACTGTGATGTAGTTGTCTTGGGTAAGATCCATATAAAGTAATGGCGGAGTTACACTGACATTATTCGCTAGGCTGGCACTCAATCTTACTCGTTTTAGTGCAGAGGTCGGCAATACATTATCCGACAATTTGGGATAATTGTATGGGAAAATAAATGTGATTGAATGATTGGTATAATCTATTTCACCTTTGAAACTATTTTCGCTGCTGTCATCGTCCGGAAATGATGCAGTGATGCTGTTGATACCTTCGCGTTGAATGTCAGAACCCAACTCTTCAGGACTGTGACAACTAGTTACTCCCCATAGAAGAACTACTGCCTGGATGATTGATATAATTTTGTTTTTCATTGTTCTAAGAGTTTTTATTGTTATTTCCATTCATCATATTGCTCAATCAATGAGTTATTCTTCAATTCTTCAGACGGTACAGGAAGGACATATAATTTCTTTATAAACTTGCGGTCCTGTCCGTCGCAATCAACATATTCGTATGTATTGGTAGCACCAATAATTTTGAAGCCATGTGTGCGATAGTTGTTATATTCAATATGAGCTAATTCCCAACGACGCATATCCCAGAATAAATGGCCTTCATAGGCTAGTTCAACCTTTCTTTCATTTCTGTAATCTTTGAACCAAGCTTCGCCTGTAGAGGATTTACCCGGTAAATTCACTTTTACTCTGGCGCGTACCTCATTCATGGCACTTTGGGCTTCCCCGATCTTATTGAGTCGATAAGCTGCTTCCGCTTTGTTCAATAAAACTTCGGCATAGCGAATTTCAACCCACGGTTGGGCGCTTTTCCCATTTTTGACGTCTGTCAGCGTTTCGTCTAACAATTTCCTTAAAAAATAACCGGTTGTGGTTTTGCCGTATGAAGTACCCTGTTCCCGGTAAGGCATAAACACACCATTCTTTCCGTCAAGGCTGCAATCCATCTTTTTCCCTTTCCAGGTACATCCTCTATAGATTACAGTTGCAGCGAAGCGAGGTTCCAGTTGGTCGTATGGAGGAGTTTCATCAGTAATGCCATGCCAGGGTGTCCAGTCTATCTTTTCTCCATTTTTGCTTTCATAACATTCTACCATTTCCTGCGTAGGAGTTCCTGTTGAACCATTGTCATAGCCATCACATTGTGGTACATAATATCGGTCAAAAAGATGATTAGGTCCGTTGGCGGCATCATAATCAAACTCTAGAATCGCTTCTTTATTATTCCCTTTCCATGCATCTTCATATTTGTCTGTCAGACCATATAGCTTGAGCGCAATTACATTATTAGCAGCATCATAGGCATCCTGCCAGCGCTTGGCATATAACATTGCTCTGGATTTCAGTGCATAGGCTGCTCCTTTGGTGATACGCCCTTTGTTTGCCGCATCCCACTCCTTGGGTAAATTATTGGCTGCAAAATCAAGATCGTCGGCTATGAATTGCCAGGTTTCTTCAGCACTGCTGCGGGCTTTATTAGTTGATACCGGCAGATCGTCATACAAGATGACGCCTCCATGTCTTTTGGCTAACTGGAAATATACAAATGCACGGAAAAAGCGTACTTGAGCTTCCCAGAGCTTATTTCTGTCTGCTGAAAATTCGGAATATTTTCTTTGTAGAGATAGAAATTGATTTGTTTCTCGGATCTGTTTGTATGCTGTTGAACGTAGCCAGATACTGTATAGACAGTTGTCCGGAGAGATAGCATCCGGTGTTAGCACATAAAGATTAGGATGGCCGGCTCTGTGTCCCAGCGTATATGAACCATACTTAAATGCGTCAGTCAGACTTTCTGTAAAACTTCCGTAGAATTGGGCCTCCCCGAATTGACCGTAATCATGCAGGAGGGGGTAGAAACTATTCACATATTTGTCAACCTGGGTTTCATCTTGCCAGATGATTTCATCACTAACGGTAGTCGTTTGTTTTACTTCATCCAACCAGTCGTTGCACGAACTTAAAGTCAGCAACACAAAGAAGAGTGATATATTAATAGATAACTTTTTCATATAGCGTATATTTTAGAATGTGATTTTAGCTCCAAGTGTATAAGTCCTTTGTTGCGGATAATATCCATTGTTTACAGCTGGAGATTCCGGGTCGATGTTGTACTTAGATACAGCGCTGAAAGTCAGAAGGTTGTATCCCTCGACATAGAGGCGAAGAGCTTCCACTCCCAATGGACTCAACCATTTTTTAGGGAAATTGTATCCTATTTGCGCTGTTTTTATTCTCAAATAGTTTCCGTTACGGTACCAGAATGTAGAGGCCAGCCCGTTATTCAAACTTCTCGGATTGATTTCCAGACAAGGAAACTCTGCATTTGTATTCTCGGGTGTCCAGGAGTTTGCCACCAGATAGACTGGTGCATTACCATTCTGATAGAAAGGACGCGTGAAGGCCGTAGCACTTTGGATTCCGGATGAACCACTTGCCGTATATACCCCGGTTAATGCAACATCGCTACCAAGTCCCCATGATGCCAAAATATCGAAATCGAATCCTTTCCAGTTACCAAATAAATTGAAAGAACCTGTATGGGTCGGTCTTGAGCTTTTACCTACATACCCCTGATCTTGATTGACTGTTATAATACCGTCTCCATTTCTGTCGACATACTTGATATATCCGGGATAAGCCGGTCGGTCAGGCATAGTAGCGGAGTTGGCTATCTCTTCCTCACTTTGGAACAATCCCTGGGCTATGAATCCCATTTTCGAACCGATTTGCTTTCCGGTCAGTCGTCTGTATTCCGGTGTGTTTTCAGAATCACCTGCATATTTGAGCCACCTTCCGTATGCGTATGACCAGATTAATTTAGCTCCATAGCTGAAACTTCCGATTCTGTTCTGATGTGTAAAGGTGACGTCAAAACCTTTATAATCTGCTTTATTAACGTTTGCAGTTGAGAAGTAATAGCCTCCCATGGAAGGAGTGTGTGAACCGGTTACGGAAGATAATTTGTCATATTCATATTTATAGAAAGCATCCAGTTCCATTCCTAATAATCCATTCCATAAAGTTACATCTACTCCAATATTATAGTTGAGGCATTGCGCCCATGTCAAATTGGGATTTCCCAATACGGACGGATAGATAGCTGTCTGACTGGCTCCGCCTATTACGACAGAATTGGGGGATGTGCTCATCGTATTTCTCCATTGGAAAGGCTGGATACCGCTGGTTGCAGTTTTTCCAATACCTGCTCTTAATTTCAGGTTGTCTACCCAAGTAGCATGAAACCATTTTTCATTATTGATTCTCCAGGCAAGAGAGAGACCGGGCAGGGTGACCCAGCGTTTGTTCATACCGCCAAACAGATAACTACCATCGTGGCGTAGTGAAGCTTCCAAATAATATTTGTCAGCGTAATTGTAGTTCAAACGACCTACAAAACCGGCTACGCGTGTTTGGCTGCTGCTACCCGAAGGTATAGCAGGTTGCTCTTTCCCTTCTTTGGTGAATCCTGTGATTTGGTTCAACTCATCCAACTGAATAAAATCTAATCCGGTTCCCGTTACACCGAGATTGTTGCTATTACGTTCCCGTGTTTCGGCCAGTAATAATACTCCGATCGAGTGATCTCCAAATTTGTTATCGTACGTAATACTGGTTTGCGTAGTGAACTCCTGGGCGCGTGATGCCGATTCGGATAATATAGGTGTATCTTTCAAAACACTGTAGTCCTTATGGTAGGTGAGTGTGGTAGTGGCTGCATTAGGTAAATCCATAATCATGACTTCATTCGGCTTGGTTAACTGTTTAGTCATCCCATGAACTAAGTCGTACGCTCCCTGAAATTTTAAACTTAATCCTTTAAGCCAAGGTGTGTCGTATTTCAGACTGAAATTGGACTGCATATATGATTGGTTGGACCTGTTATATCCTGAATCGTATATGGATGCGATAGGAGCTACCGGAGAGCCGGAAGTCGGGGTTGAAACATCGTATATTTTCCCATTATATTCATAAGTATCCTGTACGTATGGCAAAGCATAGCATACCTGTTGGGGAATATTCATCCAATCATCCGGATCGGCAGAAAATTTGGGAGCATCCCGTTTTTCTATACGCCCCGAAACACCTAATGACAGACTAAGTCCTTTAGCCAACTGTGCATCAATATTAGAACGAAGATTCATTCGACGGTATTTGAACTTATCTATATTTCCTTTTTCTTCCAGATAACCGATAGATGTGAAGAAACGAACCTTTTCACTTCCTCCTGATGCTGAAATATTGTGATGTTGGCGAACACCGGTTCCATATACTTTATCGTACCAATTGGTATTTCCCCATCCGTCGACACCCTCGCGCATTTTGCGCACCATGTCGACGGTAAATACTTCCGTATCATCTTGTAGAAGACGGGCTTTATTGTACCAATAAGCATATCCCGGTCCGTCGAGCCATTCTTGTTCTTCTGCATTCTGGCTGATACCCACAGTACCTGTATAGCTAATGGTGACTTTATCTGTTTGTCCCTTTTTGGTTGTGACAATGAATGCTCCATTTGCGTCCAGACCATAAACGGCTACGGCGGATGCATCCTTTAATACAGATACAGATTCTATTTCATTCGGATCGAGTCCGTTGAAGTCACTTGCGCTTCTTCTGATACCGTCAATAACATAGATAATACCACTTTGTCCGCGTATGGACAAGGAGGCATTATCCGCACCGGGTTGTCCACTGGCTTGTACGGCGGAAATACCGGCAACACGTGCACCGATGATATTACTGATTCCCATGGTTGGGGCTTTAAGGATTTCTTTATCGGAGACAGTAGATATAGCGGCGGTCAGACTACCGCGCTTTTGAGTTCCATAGCCTACTACTACGATTTCATCCAGAGAGGAAACATCTTCTTTAAGAGTGATATTGATATTCGTCTTATTGCCTACCTTTACTTCCTGGCTGACCATTCCGATATAAGAGAATACCAATACGTCATTCTTATGGGCATTAATGCTATATTTTCCATCAACATTTGTAATGGTACCAACATTAGTAGTACCCTTGACAGCTACAGATACGCCAGGTAATGGTTCATCATTACCATCTTTCACAAACCCTTTTATTACTTCTTGTGCAAGACAATCGAGAGTGCACATTAAAAGAGTAATAAACAACGAGGTTACTAACCTTGGATTCCATCTGATTTTCTTCATTGCATGATAAGTTTTTAAATATTAGATCGTCGATTTGAAATTTTAATTTCTAACAATAGTCTCTTTAGACCGGTTAACTAGTTAATGATACAAAAGTATTCTGTTTCAAAGACATGCGCGGTGGCAAAAACGAAAAACTATCTTCAAAAAACGAAGAATAATACATCGTTAATCTTCTTTTGGCGTTTTTCTTTTTAAGAACCATTCGAAGAACTTATATATGGTTTCGTTTGATTCGGGAGTAGGATCATGCTTGGGTCTGTTCGTCATTGCCACTCGATGATGATAACCCAAAAGCCGGTTGACTGCGACAGAGTGATTTAATGGAATCCATCTGTCTACATTATCAGAATAACCGCCTGATACGAGAAATGGGCGAGGAGCCAATAAAGAATGGAGTTCATGTAAATCATGCCCCTCTTTGCATAGTCTGGCATAGACACCTGTTGAAGAGTTATTGCCGTTGTTGCTCCAGATATTTTTCCAGGGTGGGGGATAATATCCCAGGTACCAAGGTTCCCAATAATTGATATAATTATCTTTGGTTTCATCAAAGACGATACCTGGATCACTCCAGACGGTACAGGCAAACTTTTCATATAAACAAGAAGCAAACATTGCCCATTTAGCGCCGTAGGAGTGTCCCATGATACCAATTCGGGTAGAGTCGACACTTTCGACTCTGGCTAATACTTCCCATGCATTGGCTGCTGCATAAGCAAGTACTGAAAGAGGTTGCATAGTGGAGTTGTTAATAGTCGGGTAATAGAGAGAGTAAGTCTTATCTTTGGTGGTCTGTCTAGTTCCTAATGAGAGAGTAACGAATCCTCTTTTTGTTAATTGGTAGGCGAAATCTCTATTAGCTTTTCCTCCCCATCCGATAGCAGTTTCCGGTTCGTAGAATACTGTGATAACGGCAGGATGTTTCCCTTTTTTATTCGGTTCCAGTAAATAGCCGTAAGTCTGTTCCAGAGGAGTCCAATAAAAACGCACTAAATGTTGTTTGAAATCTTCGCGTTCTGTGGTTTTTATAATTTCCAGTTTTTGATTGGCGATGATGGCCGGCCAATGACCGATTAGGTTCAACCATTTGTCTTTTATTTCTTTTCTTCGTTTTAGCCAGTCTTCTGCGTTTTTGACTGTATCTCCATTGTAAAATAAAAGAGGATTGCGGTAAGTCCCAAATTTTTCCTGGTACAGTGGTGGTGGGGTAAAGTGTGTTTGCCCATGCTCATATCGAAATGCAGCACCGGATAGCTTATCCCAGTTTCTTTTTGTTTGGTTAATCTCTAATCTTTTGCACCCCATTATTGAGGTGACCCCCAAATAAATAATAATAGGATAGATAATCGTTCTTGTTTTTCCTCTTATGGTATGTCTTCGCATAGTATTAATATCTAAAATGTATTTCGAAAGGTATGAAAACAAAGGTAGGTCATTCTCATGAATGATCTTAATGTCAAAACGAAAAACAGCCTTCAGAAAGCGTTTATTTTATCTTTGTCTAGTCTTTTTCTGCCGGTATTCAATAGGTGAACATCCTTTGAATTTCTTGAAAATCCGGGCAATGTTATTATAGTCTGTAAAGCCAACTTCCATTGCTAAATCGGCCAATGGGCGGTCGGTTGTGAGTAGTAGATCTGCAAGATGATTACACCGGCAATTCAGTATATATTGATAGATGGAAGTATTCAGTGCATTCTTGAATTTTACTTCGAAGTTTCTGCGGGATAGCGGAATGTTTGCAAGCAAAGACTCTATGGTCAAGTCGGAACCGTAATGGGTCTCTATATACTTCACTACTTCCAGAATATAAGGATCTTTGATATTATGTTTCTCCGTAGATTGCCGTAATTCAATACGGATAGGGTTGATGACGATATTGAAACTGCCTTCGTGTTCCTTTTTTATTTGTTGGTGAATCAGTCTGCCGATAGAATATCCGCCTCTTTCCACTTCGAGTTCTATAGATGAAATAGGAGGGTCGGAGATATTACACATCAGTTCGTCATTGTCCACGCCTAATAAAGCAATTTCTTCCGGAATAGGAATATTCGTCATTTTGCAAGTTTCTGAAATGAACAGGGCATGTGCATCATCACAGCAAAATAAGGCAACAGGTTTGGGGA
>OGHN01000883.1_pt1 | contig 14120 bp, 10 predicted proteins | sample 1571511 | NCBI WGS metagenome assembly OGHN01 (sample SAMEA2582024, study PRJEB24529) | metagenome | biome: Human gut stool | place: China | collected 2011 | reverse complement strand
ATCTCATTCATGGCTTATTTACTTTTTTCAGTTTCTATATACATACCGATTACTTCCTTACGATCTATGTAATGGGTATGCAGTAATTTATGGGCTTTCGGTCCGCAAGGCTCTCCCAAATACTCGCTGTATAATTGCTGGATATACGGATTCTCATGGCTCTTGCGAAGCGGTTTGTTAGCGTCTTCCCGGTAAAGAGCGGCAGCACGCCGGCGAAGTACCTCCATACGGCCTCGGTGGAACGGTTGTCCGCCACCGCCGATACAGCCTCCCGGACAAGCCATCACCTCGATCGCATGATAAGGAGAGGTACCGTTCTTCACCTCCTCGATCAATTTGCGGGCATTCCCCAGACCATGAGCGATACCGATCTTTACCGGAGTCCCATTAAAATCGATGGTAGCGCTACGAATACCTTCCAGTCCGCGTAACTCCTCGAAATCCACTTTATCCAGATTTTTCTTCGTATATAATTCATAAGCTGTACGGCAAGCGGCCTCGATAACACCGCCGGTAGTACCGAAGATCACGCTCGCTCCGGTAGATTCACCCAACGGGCTATCGAACTCACCATCCGGCAGTTCATTGAAATCTATATTCGCATAACGGATTAAACGGGCTAACTCACGAGTATATATCGAATAATCTACATCGGGATTACCTTCCACGCTAAACTCCGGGCGGCTAGCCTCATACTTCTTCGCCAAACAAGGCATGATAGATACGACAACCAGCTTTTCTCTGGGTATGCCCATTTTCTCCGCCCAATAGGATTTGGCAATGGAACCGAACATCTGTTGTGGGGAACGGGCGGTGGACGGAATGTCCAGCATGTCCGGGAAATGATGTTCGAAGAAGTTGACCCATGCCGGACAGCAGGAGGTCAGGATAGGTAACCGCACGGATTTATCTCCGTTGAGATAACGTGTCAGGCGGTTCAGAATTTCGGAACCCTCTTCCATAATGGTAAGGTCCGCTGCAAAATCAGTATCGAATACATAGTCGAATCCCAGTTCGCGAAGCGCGTACACCATTTTTCCGGTTACCAGAGTGCCGGGAGGAAATCCGAATTCTTCACCTAGGGCAGCCCGTACGGCAGGTGCGGTCTGCACAATCACTACTTTGTCCGGATTAGCCAGATCGTCGAGCAGACGGTTGGTGTAGTCACGTTCTGTTAATGCGCCTACGGGACAGACAGCCACACACTGACCGCAGTAAGTACATTCACTTTCCGTCATCATTCGGTCAAAGGCAGGAGCGATGGTTGTATTGAATCCGCGACGGATGGCGCCCAATGCTCCGACCGTCTGTACATCATTGCAAACACTTTCACAACGGCGACAGAAAATACATTTATCCATATTACGGACGATAGAAGCGGTAATTTCCCGTTTGCGGGGGGACAGCTCACCGCCATTGAAAGGCATTTCGCGAATGTTGAAACGCAGTGCTAACGTTTGGAGTTCGCAGTTGCCGCATTTAGGGCAAGTGAGGCAGTCATTGGGATGATCCGAAAGGATCAGTTCAGCCACCACTTTGCGAGCGTTCATTACGCGCAGGGTACTGGTTTTTACTACCATGCCCTCCGTGCAACGGGTAGCGCAGGCAGGAGCCAGGTTGCGTCGTCCCATCACTTCAACCACACAAATACGGCAGGAAGCCGGATTATTTTTTATACAGGTTCCTTTCAGGTCGATATGACACAGCGTAGGTATATTGATACCGATTTTGATAGCGGCCTCAAGAATGGTGCTTCCCTCGGGCACAGTGATGAAATGACCGTCTATCTGGAGAGTAATTTGTTTTTCTTCCATAGTAAATAGATTTTAGCAGACAAGAATAGCATTGAATTTGCAGCGTGCCATGCACATGCCGCACTTGATACATTTATCAGGATTGATTACATGCGGTTTTCGCACTAAGCCGCCGATTGCATCAGCCGGACAGTTTTTGGCGCATAAATGACAACCGATGCAATGCTCCGGATTAATCGTATAAGTCAGCAGTGATTTACATTGCTTGGCGCGACAGGTTTTATCCCGCACATGCTCCACGTATTCATCATAGAAATTGTCCAGTGTTGATAGAACAGGATTCGGAGAAGTCTGCCCTAATCCGCAGAGGGCGGTATCCTTAATCACTTGCCCCAAAGTGGCAAGGGTATCCAAGTCTTTTTCCGTGCCTCTTCCTTCTGTTATCTTGTTCAGTAGCTCCAATAGACGTTTGTTGCCGATACGGCAAGGCGTACATTTTCCACAAGATTCTTCAACAGTGAAATCGAGGTAGAAACGGGCCACGGATACCATGCAATCATCCTCATCCATGACAATCATACCTCCCGAACCCATCATGGAGCCGGCAGCCAAAAGATTGTCGAAGTCAATAGGCGTATCCAGATGCTTCTCTGTCAGACAGCCGCCCGAAGGTCCGCCTGTCTGCACAGCCTTGAACCTCTTTCCGCCTTTGATACCACCGCCGATTTCATAGATTACTTCACGGAGAGTAGTTCCCATCGGCACCTCAATCAGACCGACATTATTTATTTTTCCTGCAAGGGCGAATACTTTCGTTCCTTTGGAGCGCTCCGTTCCGATGGCTGCAAACCAGTCGGCACCTTTCGTCAGAATGATGGGGATATTGGCAAGTGTCTCTACATTGTTAACATTGGTAGGCTTGCCCAAATAACCAGATTCGGCGGGGAAAGGTGGTTTGAGGGTTGGTTCGCCTCGTTTTCCTTCCATAGAGTGAATCAGGGCGGTTTCTTCTCCGCAGACGAATGCACCTGCCCCATATCGTATTTCTATATCGAAACAAAAATCAGTCCCCAAGATATGATCTCCCAGCAACCCATATTGGCGTGCCTGATCGATAGCGATTTTCAGACGGTTGATAGCCAACGGATATTCGGCACGGATATACACCAATCCTTTGGAAGAACCGATAGAATAACCGCAGACACACATCGCTTCTACGATCGAATGAGGGTCTCCCTCCATGATGGAACGGTCCATAAACGCACCCGGGTCTCCCTCATCGGCATTACAAACCACATATTTGACGTCTGATTTCTGTTTATGGGCAAACTCCCATTTCAATCCGGTAGGAAAACCGCCACCGCCGCGTCCACGCAAACCGGACTGTTTGATAATATCAATCACATCCATCGGTTGTTTGTTGAGCAGGCAATCGGCTAATGCGAAGTACCCCTCTCGGGCGACATATTCTTCGATGTTTTCGGGATCAATAAAACCACAGTTACGCAGGGCGATACGGAGTTGTTTCCGATAGAAATCCATGTGTTTGGAGTCACTGACAGTCTGTTCCGTTTTGGGATCTATGTATAGCAGCCTTTCTATTTTCCGGCCGCCGATGATATGTTCGGTGATGATGTCTTCCGCATCTTCAGGAGTGACCTGTGTGTAGAATGTATTGTCGGGAATGATTTTCACAATGGGACCTTTTTCGCAGAAGCCGAAGCAGCCCACTGTGATGACTTCTACCTTGTCGGCAATGCCGTTCTTTTCGATGGCTGTCCGGAGATGTTCCGTAATGCCTTGACTGGAAGAGGCTTTGCACCCTGTACCACCGCAGATAAGAATCTGAAGATGCTGTGCGCCGGACGCCAGTCCGCAGCACTTTTCAGTCACTTTTTCATTACTCTCTTCACGTAATGAAAGTTTGTGTTCTGCTCTCTTCCTGATTGTAGCCAAATCATGGATAGATAAGATTTTCATAAGTATCAGAATTGTTAGTAGGTTTTTTGCAAATATAATTCTTTGTTTGGAATAACAGCGTAGTCTCATACAAATAAAACTGATCTTCGACGGAGGATTTAGGTAAATAAATCTCTATCTTCGTATTTAATAGGTATCAAACCTAAAAAAGAAAATTGAAGTATGAGACGAATTTTACTGGGACTGTGTTTTCTATCCTTTCTGAACAGCGCATCCGGACAAGAGATTCCTTTGCCGGAAACGATGCCACAGGCACATCCGCGAGTACTGACTACTCCGGCGGGAAAGCAGGAAACATGGAAGCTGATTAAAAAAGAAGAATGGGCGAAAGATGTTTTCAATAAATTGAAGGAACGGACGGAAGTATATACGAACCTGACGGATGCTCAACCGTCGTGGTTGCTGTCTCGTTTGGCAATGTACTGGAAGTCTCATGCCACGGAAGTATATGTGAAAGGTGAAACGTTCGACCATGCAGGTGGTGAAAAAGCTCCTTATCCCACTGTGCGCTACACTGGAACCCGTGGCACGGCTGCTACCCACGGCCGTCCCAAATTGGCGGATGTCGTTCCTTATGATGATGAGGACGGGAATGTCACTTTCTGCAATAATGCACTTCCCGACCGTCCTATGGAGAGTGTACACCCATCCAAAACAGGCCGGAATATTGAAAGCCTGAACTGCGAAATCCTGGGAATTGCGCGTGATGCCGCTTTCCTTTATTGGATGACGGATGAAGAGAAATTCGCCAAACTTGCCGCAGGGGTCTTTGATACATATATGACAGGCATTTATTATAGAAACGTGCCCATCGACCTGAATCACGGCCATCAGCAAACATTGGTAGGATTGACTTCTTTCGAAGTAATCCATGAAGATGCACTCCATATCGCTGTCCCTTTATATGATTTTCTATATAATTACCTAAAGGTCAATTATCCGGATAAAATGGAAATCTACGCCGGAGCTTTTAAGAAATGGGCGGATAATATCATTGCGAACGGTGTACCTCATAATAATTGGAATTTGCTACAGGCACGGTTTATTATGAATGTCGGATTGGTATTGGAAGACAATAAGGAATATGCCGACGGAAAAGGACGTGAATATTATATCGACTATGTGATGAACCGTTCCAGCATCCGCCAGTGGAGTCTGACGCAATTGGCAGATTATGGTTTCGATATAAATACGGGAATTTGGGCAGAATGTCCGGGATATAGCAGTGTGGTAATCAATGATTATGCCAATTTCGTGAATCAGTTTGATACGAATCTACAATATGATTTGGTGAAAGCAATGCCTGTATTGTCGAAAGCGGTAGCAACCACTCCCCAATATCTGTTTCCCAACCGTATGATTTGTGGCTTTGGAGATACGCATCCGGGATATTTGAGTACGAATTTCTTTATCCGTATGATACAGAATGCACAGGCGAACGGGAAGAAAGAACAGGAAAACTATTTCACGGCTTTACTGAAATGCCTGAACCCGGATGTGGGAAATGATAAAACAGAAAAGAAGAATGTGCGTGTATCTGTCAATTCTTTCTTTGAAGATAAACCGCTGACACTAAATCCCAAAGTGCAGCCGGGAAAGATAGAAGATTATGTTTCTCCTTTGTTTTATGCTCCCAATGTGTCATGGCTGGTACAGCGCAACGGTATGCATCCGCGCAACAGTTTGATGATTTCGTTGAATGGCAGTGAAGGGAACCACATGCATGCTAACGGCATTTCGATGGAACTTTATGGGAAAGGATACGTACTGGGCCCGGATGCAGGTATCGGTCTTTTCCTGTACAGCGGACTGGATTATGCGGAATATTATTCTCAATTCCCCAGTCATAATACAGTTTGTGTGGATGGAATATCGAGCTATCCGGTGATGAAAAGTAATCATTCTTTTGATTTACTTTCCTGTTTCCCGGCATCAGCAGAACCGGGCAAAGCATTTACATCCATTACTTACAGTAACCTTTATTTCCGTGAACCGGAAAGCCGTTCGGACCAGACACGTATGATGAGCATCGTTACCACCGGTCCCGAAACCGGTTACTACGTAGATGTTTTCCGTAGCCGTAAAGAACGTGGCGGAGATAAAATGCACGATTATTTCTATCATAACCTGGGACAGGAAATGACCTTGACCGCTGCAGATGGCACTGATTTGCATCTGCAACCTACCGAAGAGCTTGCCTTTGCCGGCGCGCATCTGTATGCCTATTCTTACTTGTTCGATAAGAAATGTGCCCGGACAGGTAAAGATGTAAAAGCTGTTTTTACAATCAAGATGTCCGATAAGGATGATATCCTGATGAATATGTGGATGAAGGGTGAAAAAGACCGTACGGTGTTTTCTGCTCTCAGCCCTATGACCGAAGGATTGAGCCGTACGCCGGGAATGCCTTATAATATTAAGGAACAACCCACCCTTACCTTTGTAGCCCGTCAGGAAGGTGAAGCATGGAATCGTCCTTTTGTAGCCGTTTATGAACCTTCGACTGTAAAGGAAGCCGAACGGATTTCTTCCGTTACTTTTCCGGAAGTGGAGTGTAAACAGCCGGGCAGCCATGTGGGGATTTGCGTAAAACAGAAAAACGGTCGCATGGACTATATTCTGTCTTCGGATAGCGCTGCATATCTTTGTTCGATGAACAATGGTATGAAAGCCTCTTCTACCTACGCTTTATGGGGCAACCGGCGAGGAGAGGATTGTACTTTCTTTTTAGGGAACGGCACGTTGTTACAAACTCCCGCTATATCAATTAAGGCTGACGCTCCGGTGAATGTGTTGCTCGAGAAAGAATCGAACGGATGGTATTATACGGCTTCCGGCGCTTGTACAATCACCTTGAATGGAAAGACATATAAGATAAAGAAGTGTGTGATGGAGAAAACGAAGCTCTAGAGAAAGATATGCAATGAAACATTTATTATTAGTAGTATTGATAAGTTTCGGCATGGCGGTCCAAGCGCAGTTGAAAACTTATCCGGTAGGATTGCATACGGGTATGCCTCACAATGATGATTATACGGTTCGTGTCCGTATGCTTGGCGGGGAATGGCAGGACGTGTTTGAATATAAAGTGCAGGTCGATTTGGATAAGCCGCAAGATGCTTCCATGGTGCAGTTCGATATGGGAAGCCCTGTGGAAGTTATGGTAAAAAAGAATAACGGTACGGTGCGTGAGGTTTCCATACGCCCTCTGAATAATAATATAGCCTGTCGGCAAGTACAAAACGCCGTCTTTTTCACTTTGGACAAGCCTCAAAATCTTTCAATTGAGTTTAACGGAGACCGTTTGCACAATTTGCATCTTTTTGCCAATCCAATGGAAGAAGAGGTTTACTCGGAGGAAGCAGAAGGCGTTATGTTCTTTGGGCCGGGGATACATCGTCCGAAAGATTTACCTAATAATCAGATACGCATACCAAGCAATACTACGGTCTATTTGGCTCCGGGTACAGTGCTGAAAGCTAAACTGTTGGTTGATAATGCTGAAAATGTGCGTATCATTGGTCGCGGAATATTAGATCATCCTGTCCGCGGTATTGAAATAACCGATGCCAAGAATGTACTGATTGATGGAATTACGGTTGTAAATCCCGAGCACTATACAGTGTTCGGTGGCGGTTCTTCGGAGATAGTTATCCGTAACTTGAAAACTTTTAGTTGCAAAAGCTGGAGTGATGGCATTGACATGATGTGTTGCCGTAAAGTACTTGTTGATAATGCTTTTCTTCGTACGGGGGATGATTGTATTGCGCTCTATAATCATCGCTGGAACTGGTGGGGTGGTTCAAGCGATATTACCGTACGGAATTCCGTGCTGTGGGCGGATGTTGCGCATCCTATCAATATAGGCGGCCATGGCGATCCGGATTCTTTAACGGGCGAGGTGATTGAAAATTTGACGTTTCACAATATTGATATTCTGGAACACGATGAAGATGATCCGCTGTATCAGGGGTGTATGACGGTAGATTGTGGCGACAAGAATTGGGTGCGTAATGTCTTGTTCGAGGATATCCGTGTAGAGAATATTCAGGAAGGCCGTCTTTTCTATGTGAAAGTCCGTTTCAATCCTAAGTACGATAAGCAACCCGGTAACGGTATTGAAGGGATTACGTTCCGTAATATCACTTATACAGGAGTTGGTGAGAACGCTTCTTTGGTGCAAGGGTTGGATAAGAATAGATGTGTGAGAAATGTAGTTTTTGATAGTATTATGATCAATGGTGTGAAAATGAAGCACCTGAAAGGGATTATAAAAAATGAGTTTATAGAAGACATTGAGATTAAGTGATTGGTAGTTTAATAACACTGTCTTCGTGTGAAACCTATTTTATTGTTTTATTACTTCCGCTCCAAATGCTTGTAATTTTCCTGCGTATCATCATAATATTCAGTAAAGACACTGCGAAAAACAGGGTACAGCCTATTATCCAGCATGGAAGTAACGTTCCCGTCTCCAATTGTGGAAAAAGCGTGCTGATGATTTTCGTGTAATAACCACGCAGCCATGCTACTCCACCGACAGACAGTACCAACACTAATAGATTTAAACCGGCTGTCAGTATATTGTAGGGAAGCGCTACGCGATTCGGACTATATCCTATAAGAAGCAGATTCTCCAGTTTTCCTGTATTCTTTTGCAATAATAGGAAGATACTTAGCATCAGGATGTAAAAGGATAAAATGCTGATGAATAATCCTACTCCCATGACAATACCGGTGATGAGACGCAGGAAATAAGTTGTTTTTCCGGCATCCAGACCGTCACCTTCGGTTTCGTAATGCTTTTGTTGAAAGTAGTTGCTGATGGCTGTGTCGGTAGGGTTCTTTACTTCAACGATGAGGCGGGAAGGTTGGGCTTCTTTGCCGGGAGCAAAGCTCTTGTTTGCCCAGTCCATAAATGTTTGGGGAACAAGAATTGTATTCAGACGATTGGAGAAGCCTACAATTTTACCTTTGAATTGCTCTACACGTCCGTTACCCCGTAGACTGATATCCATTTGTATAAGGTTCATGAGACCTTCGGAAAGTTTTGGTAGACTGCGACTTTGTGCAAAGCCGAAGTTATATAAATTCAGGTAATTACGAGGAATGATGATAGGAATGACTTGAGAAAACTCATCAAAATGCCATTTATCTAAGTTTACATCTACATATTCATCGGGTACCGACTCAAAAAACATTTCGGTGGAGAGGTGTATTCCGGCTTCCTGCATACCTAAACCTGCGGATACTTTGAATAAGGAAGGGGTGAAAGCTCCCACGCTTTTAGTGAAAGATTGCGCTTTCATTTCTTCGATATCCTTTAGGGAGAAAGTATTACTTCTTCCGGTAAAGCTGCCGAGTGTACTGATTCTTTTGGTGGCGATGATATAATTCTTCTTCATGAAGCTGTCTCCCTGTGTGAAAATGGGGAGTACGTCCCGATAGAATTGTACGCTCAGCAATACAATCAGCATACCGAAGAGGTTGGCGAGAAAAAAACCGGTCAGTTGGCCTATACTGATATGTTGACGGAGAAGTTTCCAAACAAGTTTGTTCATGATTTGAATGATGGTTTATGAATTATAGACGGAAAGTTTCATCGTATTCAAGCTCCGGATGCTTTCCAATGGATGTTACAATAACTCCTGCTCCTTGCTTTCCTGCTTCTTCCATGAGCAAAGCACTCATAATGACACTGTTTTCATTATCGAGGTGGCTAATAGGTTCATCCAAAAAGATAAAGTCGAATGGTTGGCAAAGGCTGCGTATAAAAGCAACGCGTTGCTGTTGGCCGAAAGAGAGTTTTCCGGCTCTTTCATTAATCTTATCGGGAATACCGATTGCTTCGAAAAGAGTAATAATCTCTTTATTCTTCTTGTAGTTGGTCAGGCGATTTTTTAATAAGATATTTTCAAGTGCAGTCAGTTCTGGGAAAATACGAAGTTCCTGAAAAAGAATACTGAGCGAGTGTTTTCGTATATCTACCCATTCGTTAACGGAGAATGAACGGATATTGCGTTCATCAAAATTAATGATACCCTGATAGTCGCGGCGATACCCGTAGATATAACTGCATAGAGATGATTTACCGGTACCTGAAGCAGCTTCTATCAGATAACGTTTTCCTTTGCTGAAAATTATGTCCTGATGCCATATTTGTGAAGTGATGGCATCGCGACGGGCAAAGGCTTGAGGCAAAGTCTGCTGTAAACGAATGTGGTTCATTGGTTGTTCAAGTATGTTTTATTATCTTATCCAATCTGTCATTCAAAGCGTAGCGAAGAATCTATTGATAATTAAGCTGATTTGACAAATTCTAAGGCTGAAAGCCTTCTATCTCTAAGCCCGGGATAATACTCCAGGGATAAATGTTCTCAGTGTTCTGTGTTAAAGGCAAAAGACTAATATTCGGAGATTTTGCCCTTACAGGGCGCAATGTTAGTCATATTCGCATTCCCGGGGTGTTACCCCGGGCTTAGAGATAGAAGGCTTTCAGCCTTAGGTTACTTTATTATTAACTTCTGATTCGTATTAATTGCTAATTATTAATTATTAATTACTGACTACTAACTACTGCTGCTACTACTTTATCCCCGCGAACAGTTTGGCGAAGTCGATAAGTTGTTTCAGGGCATTTTCATTCTTCTCGTTCAGAACAACTGTAAAGTTTGTCCGATTCTTGTCTCCCCGCAGGTTCAGTTCTTCTATTTTCATGATTAGCATATAAAGGATATTGATTTCCGGTTCGTCCGACGCATATTCCATAAGAACACGAAGATTGCTTAAGGTCAACAATTCATCGCTGGTTAATGAGATGTTGAAAGCTCTTCCATGTATCATACTCATCATGGCTTGTTGTAACTCTCGTGAGTTTTGAGGATGGAAAGGCTGATTGCTTTCTTGAGTCTCTCCTTTAAAGTCGGCGCTTTGCAAGGTAGCGTATATACGTCCGTTCTCAAACAGGACATAACCCAGTAATTGTGTGCCATGCGGCCAGTTCAGTACACCACGGACATCCATGGGGAGAGCATCGGGAGTTGCCAATAGCCGTATATCTCCCTTTTGTTGCATCATCGGGGTGAAATATTTATTTGTATGGATACTCTTGTCGGCTGGTTGTTGCATGAGGGCGGTGATAGCCGGTTGCAGCTTCTGCAGTTGTTCGGAGCTGCCTCCGTAAACCACAAGCAGAGTACCGTCGTTGTAGGCAAACAGTACTCCTGTATCTTTTATTTCAATACTTCGGTAACCATCGGCTTTTACCGGGTCGGTACAGAATTGTTCTTGAACAAATATTTGAAGCATGGCTTCAAATTTCTTTAAATCGGCAATCTTCAAAGTGACTGCAGTATTGTGTAGCGTAGGAGCTTCGAATACGTAAACCGGAGCGCTCCAGTCTATTCCACTTTTGGCGGGATCTTTCAGAAGAGGTTCCATTTCTTTTTTCAGGTTGGCGTTTCCGCTTTCGAGAAGCAGGCCTAACAACTTTTGCAAGGTCACTTGGGTGTCTGAATTGTTCAGACCTGCTTTATCGACAATGCTTGTTAAGTCAAGTGCCGCCACTTCTGTGGCATTAGCGGGAATCGCATGGGTATATTCTGTCTTTTTCTCGGTTTTACTACATGAGCTTAGGCATAGTACTATAAATAAGAACGGCAGTAAATAGAAGGAAATACTCTTTCTCATATTATATTATTGGTTTTGTAAGTTTACTATGTGGCAAGCAACGAGGGCTGCTGTTTCAGTACGTAAACGGGAACGACCGAGACTTATAGGCTCGAAACCGTTTTCAATGGCTTTTTTCACTTCTTCTTCGCTAAAGTCGCCTTCCGGTCCGATGAGTACCAACGCATCTTCTCCCTTACGAACAATATCTTTTAATAAAGGTTTCTCTCCTTCATAACAATGTGCAATGAATTTGCGGCCGTTGAAAGATTGGCTGATGAATTTATTAAAATCAGTCATTTCATTCAGTCGGGGCAAACGCGCTTTTAACGATTGCTTGATGGCAGATACCAATATCTTGGCAATACGCTCCGTTTTGATTATTTTGCGTTCCGAAAAACGACAGTTCAGAAAGGTAAGTTCATCGAAGCCTATTTCAGTAGCTTTTTCTGCGAACCATTCTGTGCGGTCCATATTTTTAGTGGGAGCCATTGCGATGTGCAAATATCCGCTCCATAAAGGTGCCTGAGGGGTGGTTTCCAGTATGTTGACAAGGCAACGTTTATTGGTGGCAGTGCTGATTTCCGCACGATAAAAATTGCCTTTGCCATCAGTTAATGTTACTTCGTCACCTGTTTGTAATCTCAATACACGGATTGCATGAACAGCTTCTTCTTCGGGTAATTCAGTGTGCGATTGTATATCGGGAGTATAGAATACGTGCATGGTCGTTTATTGTTTCTTGTGTTGATTGATAATGTCCCTTAGTTGTGCAGCCCGTTCGTAGTCTTCTTCGTCTATGGCGTTTTGAAGGGCAGTTTTTAACTGTTCTAAAGTCTTTTGCTGTGTAGCGGGGGCTTCATCGGGATCTTGTTCTTTCATAGGAGTGATGCTATGCTCTGTTTTTAAGCATTCGGCTTCTAAAATATCATCGTATACGAAGATAGGGGCATCCATACGTAAAGCGAGAGCTACGGCATCACTGGTACGTGCATCGATGCGCAGGATTGTTTCTTCCGCTTTCATATATAGATATGAGTAGAAAACGCCGTTATCTACTTTATAGATGAGTACACGTAATAAATTTGCTCCCAGAACTTTGAGAACCGATGCGAATAACGTATGTGTCAACGGTCGAGGCGGAACGATTCCTCTCATTTCAATCATCATGGATTGCGCTTCGGCACTGCCTATGATAACAGGTAATTGTCGCGGGCCGTTTATCTCGCCCAGCACCATAGCGTAGGCACCGGCTTGTGCCTGGCTATTTGAAATATTCAATACTTGCAGTTCAATCTTTTTTTTGTTCATTCTATCATTTTACCACCTTGTCGGTTTCTTTTTCCGTAGTATGCTTATAACGGAATACGATTCCGAATAAAATTCCAATAACTAATGCATAAGCCGCAAATATAAGCCATACGGGAGTCCACTCACGACTTACCAAACCGCCGCCGGGAGCATATACGGAGAATGCGTCTACTACGGCACCGCTGGCATATCCGCCAATGATTGCTCCCAACCCGTTTGTCATCATAAAAAATAATCCTTGCGCACTGGCGCGAATACTCGGATGAGCTTCCATCTCTGTGAATAATGAACCCGATACATTGAAGAAGTCAAAAGCCATACCGTATACAATCATGGACAGGATGAGCATCCATAAGCCGCTGCCGGGGTCACCCAGGCCAAATAGTCCGAAGCGGAACACCCAGGCAAACATACTGATAAGCATAACACGCTTGATTCCGAAATGTTTCAAGAAGAAAGGGATGGCGAGGATGAATAATGTTTCGCTCATTTGTGAAATGGACAGTAGAATTACAGAGTGTTTTACTCCGAAAGAATCTGCATATTGGGGAATGGAAGCGAAAGAGCTTAAGAACAAATCTCCATAGGTGTTTGTGATTTGTAACGCCGCACCTAACAACATGGAGAACAAGAAGAAAACGGCCATTTTCTTACGTTTGAAAAGTACTAATGCATCGAGACCGAAAGCGGAGAGCATTGTCTTTCCTTCGCTGCGTGCCGGCGGGCAACCGGGAAGGGAAAAAGCATAAAGTCCTAAAATGATAGCTGAAATTGCTGCTACATAGAGTTGTGCGGGGCCTGTCTTGAATCCGGTGAGGTCTACAGCCCACATGGCACAAATAAAACCTACGGTTCCCCATACCCGTATGGGCGGGAAATCTTTTATCAAATCCAGTTTGTACTGTTCCAATGCATTGTACGAAACTGTATTGGCTAATGACAGCGTAGGCATATATACGAGCATATTGAGTAACATTGCCCAATACATATGACTATATGTCGTAGCAGTGGATGCGTAAATCAGAGCACCGGCGCCGATAAGGTGAAGTATACCGTAAAGACGTTCGGCATTTATCCATTTGTCGGCGATAATTCCCATGAGGCCGGGCATGATAAGAGAGGCAATTCCCATGGTCGCAAAAATAGCGCCAATCTGGCCGCCTTCAAAATGTAATGTACCGCCCATGTAACCACCTAATGAGATAAGCCACGCTCCCCAAATAAAGAATTGAAGAAATTGCATAGCCGTGAGTCGGAATTTGATGCTCATAATATTAGTTTTTGAATATTGTTGAATTGTGTAATAGGTGCAAATGTACGACGCAGACGGCAGAAAAACAAGAAGTGTATATAAAAAAAGAAGGCTATCTATCCCAGACAGCCAATCTTTATTAACCTTAAATCTAA
>OGHN01000866.1_pt1 | contig 14306 bp, 10 predicted proteins | sample 1571511 | NCBI WGS metagenome assembly OGHN01 (sample SAMEA2582024, study PRJEB24529) | metagenome | biome: Human gut stool | place: China | collected 2011 | reverse complement strand
TATGCACATATTGTATATGATAAATATCCCTGTACCACTTGCGGTACGAAGGAGAAGGAAAATAGTAAAAATTACTTTGGACCTACTAAAGCAAGTGTGTCGCTTATTTATATAATTAAATAGAATGATGATGAAAAGAAATATAAGTTTTATCGTATGTATGTTAGTGGTTTGCAGCCTGAATATAAAGAATGTGGTGGCACAATCCCGCTCTTATGAGGGCAACATTGCTGTGAAGCCGGTTCAACTGGAACAAAAAGGTAACTTTCTTCATATCGATATAGACTTTAGCTTGAATAATGTGAAGGTCAAATCAGCGCGCGGAGTGGATCTTATTCCCCAACTGGTATCTCCGGAACGTACGTTGAATCTTCCAAAGGTATCTATTAAAGGTCGTGATGAATATCTGGCTTATGAACGTGAACTTGCGGTAATGAGTGCCAAAGAGAAGAAGACCTATGAGAAGCCTTATGTGGTGGAAAAAGGAAGCAAATGGAGAAATGATACGATTCGCTATCGGTATGTGGTGCGTTTTGAGCCTTGGATGGAAGATGCGCGTTTGGATGTGCAGCGTGATGAGTGTGGTTGTGGTGAAACTGCATTGATGGATGTGGAGCAGTTTGATAAGGTTACGTTGGAACGTGTATTGTTGCCATACGTGGTATCACCTCAATTGGCATATTTGCAACCAAAGGCTGAAGAGATCAAACGCCGTGATATACAGGCAGAGTGTTTCCTTGATTTCGAAGTGAATAAGGTGAACATCCGTCCTGAATATATGAACAACCCTCAAGAGTTGGCTAAAATTCGCAAGATGATTGATGAGTTGAAGTCTGATCCCAGTGTAAAGGTTAACCGCTTGGACATCATAGGTTATGCTTCTCCGGAAGGAACATTGGCAACGAACAAACGCCTGTCCGAAGGACGTGCTATGGCACTCCGGGAGTATCTGGCATCCAGATATGACTTTCCAAGAAACCAATATTATATCATTTTTGGCGGTGAGAACTGGGAAGGCTTGGAAGAGGCATTGAATACCATGGAAATGGAATATAAAGATGAAGTGCTGGATATTATAAGGAATATACCTATTGAGAAAGGAAGAGAGACTAAGTTAATGCAACTTCGTGGGGGAATACCCTACCGGTATATGTTGAAATATATTTTTCCGAGTCTTCGTGTAGCTATCTGTAAAGTGAATTATGAGGTTAAGAATTTTAATATAGATGAAGCAAAAGAGGTTATTAAAAGCCGTCCGCAGAATTTAAGTTTAAATGAGATGTTCTTGGTGGCTAATACCTATCCGGTTGGTTCGCAAGATTTCATTGATATATTCGAGACGGCTGTCCGGATGTATCCGAAGGATGAGATTGCTAATATAAATGCCGCTGCTGCCGCTTTATCGCGCAATGACCTGTTATCGGCAGAACGCTATTTAGATATGGTACACTCAAATACTAATTTATCAGAATATAATAATGCCATAGGGGTACTAATGCTATTAAAAGGAGAATATGAGAAAGGAGAAAAGTATTTAAAAATAGCCTCCGAATCGGGTTTGGAAGCTGCCGGACATAATTTGGAAGAATTGGCTAGAAAGAGAACAAATGCAGCTGAAATTGAAAAGAAAAATAGGGATAAATAAATTAATTACAAACGCTTTTATTAAATTGTAAAAAACAATGAAGAAAAAAAACTTTTTTATGCTGGCACTTGCTGCTATTGCATTTGCAGCATGTAGTAATGAGGACATCGTTCCTGGTGGGGAGAACGGGACTGATGTAACGAACTCTGATGGAGATGCATGGGTGGCTTTAACTGTACAATCAACTAAAACACGTGCACTGAACACCCCCAATCAAGAAAATGGTACACCTGATGAAAGTACGATTACTAAGGTTTACGCAGTTTTCTTTGATGGGCATACTGATGCAAGTGTTGTAACGAAAATTGTAGATTTTGGAACAGAGGATATTAATAACCTGCCGAACAGAACAAATGCTTTTAAAGTACCTTCTACTTCTGTAGCTGTGTTGGTTATTGCTAATCCACAGAATTTGGGTCGGACTATTCAAGAAGGTGACACTTATGAAAATGTAAATAAGGTAATAACGCTTACGGCAGAAGCTGGAGTGACTACTGGGGTAGCAAAATCAGGCGGGTTTGTGATGACAAATGCCAAAGGTGACCTGGAACCTTCAAAGGCTAATGGAGATCCGGAAGCATTGACTTTGTACAATACACCAACAGCGGCAACAAGCTCTCCTCTGACTATTAGAATAGATCGTATATCAGCTAAAGTGCGGGTATATGTGAAACCTGATGGTGGTGAAAAACTTAGTGAAACTGCAACTATAGACTCGGATGAGACAGAGTGGTATTTGAATATAACAAACAAGAAATTCTATCCTGCATCAAAAAGAATGAAAACAGCCATGAATACGTGGACTCCTTATGATCAGTATAGTCTTGGTTCATACAGAGTAGATCCGAATTTTGGAGTAATCAATGATATTGGCGCATGGGATGATGATGATCAAACGGTGTATGCTGGAAACTATTTTTATGTGTCATCTGCTACTAAAAAAGAAGATATAGATTGGAATGAAGTAAATACGTCTGTTAAATATTGTCTTGAAAATACCCAGAATCAAACTGATGTTGTAAACTTCAATATGCATGCTTATACAACTCAAGTATTGTTGAAAGTCGGTTATGCTCCTACTACCATTACCAATGAAGATGGTTCAAAAGTGACTTTAGCTAATGGAACAGATTGGTTTAATATGAATGGTATATTCTATACTCAAGCTTCGGTATTGACTTATATCGAAAAGGAATTGACTAATAAATATACACATGATAAGCCGTCTGAATATGCTACGGATATAACAGATGCTTATAATGAATATATAAAGGCACTTCTTAATACCCAAGTTGCTATTCCTGCTGATAAGGATGATGCTAAGACTGCAGCACAAATGGCAGAGGAACTTACACAAGAGTTTAGTGATCTTGCTACTCAAATCTCAACAGCAAGTAAAGGAGGTAAGAATCTGAAAGGTGTTGAGTACTATTCAGAAGGTATTTGTTACTATAAAATCATGATTAAGCATGATGATAGTCCTACCATCATGAATAAGTTAGGTGAATTTGGTGTAGTTCGTAACTCTGTTTATGATATTACTGTAAATAAAATCAATAATCCGGGTTATCCAATCATCCCCGATCCGGATCCTAGTGCTCCGGATGAAGAAGAAGACCGTTACTTGTCTATCAAGATTGAGGTTAATCCATGGACTTGGTACAGTCAAGTTGAACCACTATAATTTGAAATTCATTGTTTTAATATAATTTGAGGTAAGGAGGGGACGCTCTCTTTACCTCCAAAACAAACAATAGAAAACTTTATAGTTTGATAGAATTAGAAGAATAGAAATATGAACCTAAAAAGCCTTGTACGTCATGTCACCTTCGGGATTCTCATCATTAGCTCCTGGATAATGACTTCTTGTGATAACTTTAATGAAGACCTGCCGGAATGCCGTTTGTTTGTAAAGTTCAAATATGACTATAATATGGAATTTGCAGACGCTTTCCATACACAGGTTGATAAAGTAGAGCTTTATGTGTTTAATAAAGACGGAAAGTTTTTATTTAAACAGGCAGAAGAAGGAAGCTCATTATCGACGGGAAATTATCTGATGGAGGTAGCATTGCCTATAGGCGAGTATCAGTTTATGGCATGGGCAGGTGCACGTGATTCATACGATATTACTTCGTTAACTCCCGGTGTCTCTACGATTACTGATCTACGATTGCGGTTGAAACGTGAAGAGGCTCTTATCATCAATAAAGAGTTGGAAACGCTTTGGTATGGTGAGATTATCGATGTAAACTTTACAGGGAAAACTCATCAGACAGAGACGATTAACCTGATAAGGGATACAAAACGGGTACGTTTTATATTCCAGGGTTATACCAATGATTGGGAACTCAACGTGGATGATTATGATTATGAGATTCGGGAATCCAATGGGTATCTGGGGCATGATAACTCTTTGTTGGAGGATGATATGCTTAGTTTCCAACCTTATCGCAGAGATCAAGTGAATTCTTCTGCTGCTTCAGTAGACCTTAATACGATGCGGTTGATGAAGGATCGAAAAACCCGGTTAGTGGTGACGGAGAAATCTTCTGCAAAAAAGGTATTCGATATCAATCTGATTGATTATCTTGCTATGACTAATATGGAGGATAAGAAAATCGGAATGCAGGAATATTTTGATCGCCAAAGTAACTACCATATCGTTTTCTTCATCTCTGATTCATGGCTTGCCATGAGAATCGTGATTAACGGATGGACTGTTTATTCGCAGACAGAAGGAGAACTGTAATATCAACAAATAGGGAGAAATCCCAGAAAAAATACATTAGTATAATAAGGGACAAAAAAAGAACCGGCTAAGTTGATTAACTTAGCCGGTTCTTTTTTACAAGGTATCAATTATACTTTTTTGATTTTGTAGGAATATGATACGCTGTGCTTCTCCGCTTTCCGAGATCAGAGTGGAGTGACGTTTCAAAGATAGAATCCAGTCACGTTGCATCTGACAGATATGCGGGCTTTGTGAATCCATAGAATTGATTGAATATATCCGCAATAGACTAATCTGGTAGTTCAGCTTTTCGATGTAGCTGTAAGTCGCTTCAAAGTTTATATTGGATAAATAGAAATACACTTTCCGTCCTTCGCTAAATTCTCCTTTACTTGATAACGTTTCTATATACGTCAGTAGTTGATATAGCTCTTCTTTTAGGTTCTCTACATCATTCAGTGTAATCATGTGCAAACTGGCAAAGTACTTAATCTCATTGACGAAAGAATAGAAAATACTGGTGTCCCAGATAAAAAAGGTTTTGGGACATTGCTTCACACTTTCACTCAACTTCTTATGCGCCTGCACGATTTTCTTCTCTACGCGCATATCCTCCAAAGAGTGTGGAGTCTTGATTTGTCCATGCTGATAAATCCATCGGCTAAGACGAAACTTAGACAGATTCTCGAAAGAAGAATAAAGCGTAAAAGGTAAAAGATTGGAAGCCGTATATATTTCCGTGCTATTATCTTCTTTTACAAAATCAAATATCTGTAGATAACGATTAAGTATTTCGTAATAGCTATCTATCGCATTAGAAGAATGATGCAGGTTGAGGTCGAAAGTCACCTTGTTAGAATGGTGGTCGCCGACTACCTGATCGATAGAAATTCCCAATTTGTGAGATATGATGGCTACTTCTTCTATCGAAAAAGATACCTCACCCCGAAGTCTGCGGTATACAGCTTCTTTGCCCATACATAGGATATCCGCCAAATTACTGGCAAGATTTTGCCCTTTGGGAACCCTCTCTTTCATAACTGTTATTAATTCATTTAGAATACCATTTTTCATTGTCTGTTCCTCGCATTTAATATTAATAATCACTGTGATACATTTTATGCAAAATTAAAGCTTGTAAGTGAAAGATTAGTGTGGAAAAACGGCTATGAGTTGTGTGCTCATTTTCTGATTGGAAAGAAAAAAAAAGAGTGGGGGCATATAATGAAAAAAAGTAGATAATGTGGTTATCTACTTTCATTTATTGTAATTCTATAATTTACTTGCTTCTGTTTTACGAAAAAATGGAAATTAAAGAGTATCAATGATTTCCCGTTGTTGCTTAAAAAAATGAATACGTTGCATTTCACCACTTTCGGATATCAGAGTGGAGAATTTCTTTAATGACTGAATCCATTCTTTTAAACTATGGAATATCTCATGATCCAGGGTAGTCAAAGAATTGATGGAATAAACACGTATCAGGCTAAGCTGTAGCGAATTGGTTTCCACATAACTGTATGTCGCCTCAAAATTGATGTGAGACACATAGATACGGACCGTATTGCCATCTTTGGTTTTTCCTCGTGTAGCAAGTTCTTCCAGTTCGTCTGTAAGCAGAAACAATTCCTCTTTAATCTGCATTTTTGCTTCATCCGAAATGAGATGAACGTCAGAGAAGTATTGGATGTCATTGATGAGATGCTGGAAAATCATACTATCCCAGATATAATCTATAGAATGAATATGACGGGTCATATCCACATAATCTTTCTGGATATTGAGCAATTTCGCAGGAATCTCCAATTCATCGAAATTGTTACACTGAATATATTTGTTTTGGTACATCCATTTGAAAAAACGGAATTTAGCCAAAAGATCATGTTTCAGATAGAGAGTCTGGGGAATAATATTAGAAGAAGTCCCCATGGTAGACTCCGGATCATCCTGCATTGTATTAATCAATGATACATATTTATATAAGGTATTATAGTAACTTTCAAACGGATCATCATAATCTACGATATTTATGTCGAACATTGCATTCGATTTGAAGCTGGTTCCTATAATCTTATCCAGCGATATGCCAAGTTTCCTTGAAACAAGAGCTGCTTCCTGTAGCGTGAAAGGTACCTCACCACGCAATCTTCTATATACGGCTTCTTTACCTATGTATAGTGTGTCCATTAACATATCTGCCAGTTTACCTTTTGCCGGAAGCTTTTCTTTCATCGCCTCTATCAGGTTTGTATTAGGGTCATTTATCGTCATAATAGTCTAAATAAAATGTACTTTTGTATTATAAACATTTCACTGTGGCAAGTTGTTTCGGAATTTGAAACTATTTAAATCTTCTTTTTTTTAAAATATCCTCTCCGAAAATTGTTTATTTTAAGCAAATCGGTTACATTTGTGTCCATAAACAAAACGAAGGGACAGCGTCTCTTTAGTAAACAATAGAAAAACTTAGAATGAAAAGAATATTGGTAAGTGGCGGAGCCGGTTTTATAGGCTCTCATCTCTGTACTCGGCTTATAAACGAAGGTCACGACGTGATATGCCTGGATAATTTTTTTACGGGTTCGAAAGATAATATCATTCATTTGATGGATAATCATCATTTTGAGGTGGTGAGGCATGATGTCACTTATCCTTATTCGGCAGAAGTAGATGAAATATATAATTTGGCATGTCCCGCATCTCCTATCCATTATCAACATGACCCGATTCAAACAGCTAAAACATCTGTGATGGGGGCTATAAATATGTTGGGATTAGCAATGAGGCTGGATGCCAAGATTTTGCAAGCTTCTACGAGCGAGGTATATGGAGACCCGATCGTTCATCCGCAACCGGAAAGCTACTGGGGAAATGTGAATCCGGTAGGTTACCGGTCTTGTTATGATGAGGGGAAGCGTTGCGCAGAAACGTTATTTATGGATTATCACCGTCAGAACAATGTGCGTGTGAAGATTATCCGTATTTTTAATACGTATGGTCCGCGAATGTTGCCGAACGACGGCCGGGTTGTTTCTAATTTTATTCTTCAAGCGTTGAATAATGAGGATATAACTATATATGGTGATGGAAAACAAACACGTAGTTTCCAATATATTGATGATTTGATTGAGGGAATGATAAGAATGATGAATACGGAGGACGGATTTACAGGACCTGTGAATTTGGGGAATCCGAATGAGTTCCCAGTGTTGGAACTGGCGGAAAGGATTATTAGTCTGACCGGCTCATCTTCGAAAATTGTATTTAAGTCTTTGCCGGATGATGATCCGAAACAGCGACAACCGGATATTACATTGGCTAAAGAGAAACTGGGTTGGCAGCCTACCGTTGAACTGGAAGAAGGGCTGAAGCGTATGATTGAATATTTTAAAAATGTCTGAAGCATAAAAAAAGAAAATTATGAATATGGAAATTAATCCTTCCGAATATAAAGTCCTTATTGTGGACGATGTAATATCAAACGTCCTTTTATTAAAGGTACTTTTGACCAACGAGAAATTCAAGATTGTGACTGCCGGTAATGGAACACAGGCGTTGGAACAAGTGAAGAAGGAAAATCCGGATCTAGTATTGTTGGATGTGATGATGCCGGATATCAGTGGATTTGAGGTGGCTCAACAAATGAAAGCGGATCCCGAAATGGCTGAAATTCCCATTATCTTCCTGACTGCTCTTAACAGTACGGCAGATATCGTCAAAGGATTTCAGGTGGGTGGTAACGATTTTATCTCAAAGCCATTCAACAAAGAAGAGCTGATTATTCGTGTGACACACCAGATTTCGTTAGTTGCAGCGAAAAGAATCATTGTTGCACAAACGGAAGAGTTGCGTAAGACTATTATGGGACGTGACAAGCTCTACTCTGTGATTGCACATGACTTGCGTTCGCCTATGGGATCCATCAAGATGGTATTGAATATGCTGATTCTGAATCTGCCAAGCGAAACGATTGGTGAGGAGATGTATGAATTGCTAACGATGGCTAATCAGACAACAGAAGATGTATTCTCATTGCTTGATAATCTGCTGAAATGGACAAAGAGCCAGATTGGTAAACTAAAAGTGGTTTATCAGGATATTGATATGGTAGAAGTGGTAGAGGGCGTAAGTGAAATCTTTACGATGGTAGCCAGTCTGAAGAATATTAAGATTGTACAGGATGTACCTGTGGAAAATATGGCTGTCCGTGCTGATATTGATATGATTAAGACGGTGATCCGTAATTTAATCAGTAATGCGATTAAGTTTAGCAATGAAGGTTCGGAGGTAGTGGTGTCACTGGCAGAAGAAGACGGTATGGCAATCGTAAGTGTGAAAGATAGCGGTTGCGGTATCGATGATGAAAATCAGAAGAAGTTGCTGCATACCGATACTCATTTCAGTACATTTGGTACAAACAATGAAGAAGGTTCGGGACTCGGATTGTTATTGTGTCAGGACTTTGTTGTTAAGAATGGCGGTAAACTTTGGTTTACTTCCAAGAAGGGAGACGGGTCTACATTTAGTTTCTCAATCCCATTGTTGGAGAAATAAGATAACTTAGATAATACGACTAGAAATAATAAGGGCACGGTTTGCATGAATATGTAAATCGTGCCCTTATTTAATGGTATATTCTATTTTCGGTCTATCGTTTGCAGATAGCCTTAAAATCGCAATACGAACATTTTTTAGTATCTTCTGTCTGCGTAAAAGGCTCTTCTTCGCTGAATATTTCTTCTAATAATGCTTGTAGGCGTTCACGGAATTCATCTTCAAAGAAAGCGAAGTTGTTTACCGGTATTTTCGGTTTACGGGGTTCTCCCATTTCGATGACAGGTGAATAGCTTTCTGAGGCGGCACGATGAATATAAAGCAAGGCGGGAGCTACCATTAAAGGCTGTTTGCGGCTCATGATGGCGGCATACAGGAACGTCTGGAAGATATAATTGGGACGCGTTTCCGAAGGAGTGAACAGTTGCTCGATATTGGCAGGAATCTTCGGGCTTCCTCCTGTTTTATAGTCTACGATACGTAATGTACCTTCTTTGGCGTCCATGCGGTCGATTGTTCCGCCGAGACGGAGCGTTAAAGGTCCTAAGGCAGTCTGTATGGTTATCTTCTCCGATACCTTTTTCTCCATAGCGACCATCTCGAAAGGAGTGTATTGCAGGTCGTTACGAAGCAACTGTTTCAAGTAAGAAACGATTACTTTGGAATTGATGAGCTGCACACCGTTGTATTCGGGCTTCTCTTCCGGTGCGACTTTGAACAGTTCCTGCTTGAAGGCTTGGTCTACATAACCTTGCAGCTTTATTTCGTCACGCAGCAGACGTTCCAAGTCCTCTCTCTGAATCATTTTTCCGTTGGCTGTCAGGTCAGTGTAAGCCAGTTGGGCGGAGAGGTGGAAGATTGTTCCGAACAGGGCGGAATCGATTTCCGCACTTACTTCATCCGGTGTTTTCAGTCCGGCAACGTATCGGTAATAGAACCTCAGCCGACAATCAAGATAAGTGTTGAGGGCAGAAGGAGAAAGGATGACGGATTCGGGCTGGGCAGTGTCGTAGGCACGGTAAAGCCGTCTCAGTATTTCCGGAGTTTTTTCTATTTGTATCTCCAGCGTGTTTTGCGGAGATTGTCCGGCTTCCAGATACTCGCGGGTGATCTCGTGAGGACCTTCCACCAGCAGTTGCAGCATGAAACGGGACTCTTCGCCACGATTCAGTCCGTCCGAAGAGGTGTTGTAGAGCAGCGTGATATTCTCTGCCCGTTGAATCAGACGGTAGAAGTAGTAAGCGTATACCGCGTTTTTATGTTCGATGGTCGTCATGCCGAAGGCTTTGCGGAGGTTGTAGGGGATGAAAGAGGACTCTCCACCGGCTTTCGGAAGTTGCCCCTCGTTGAGCGACAACATGATAAGATTGCGGAAATCGAGGTTACGTGTCTCCAACACTCCCATGATTTGCAGTCCGATAGCCGGTTCTCCGTGGAAGGGGATATTGGAAGCGGTCAGCACTTTGGTGATAAGACGTTTCAGGGTATCGGTACGCACGCTTAATTCTCCGCTTTCTATCAGACTGTATAATCTGTTTATTTTCAGGTGACTCTGGAAGATGGATTCCCGATATAGCTGGTTGAAAATATCGTCATATTCCCCTTCTTTGCGATAGAGGATGGATATGCTTTTGATTAATCGGAGCAGGTAGTCGCATAACTCCCTAATATTGCTTTGCGGAGTGAAAAGGATAGTCAGGAAATCATCTTTTTTCAGTTCCGATGGGAGCGGATAGAAACGGTTGGTCTTTGTAAGCTCGCGTTCCAGGCGGGTGGCATGATCCGATAGTTGCCGGGTGTAGGGGTGTTTTAATATTTTTGATACGGCTTCGTAGGTGAAACGTCCGGTATCCGGTCGATAGCCGTTGGTCTGTAATTCCATAGCTGCGTTGATGAAACTGTACACCGGAGTTTGCGCCAATGGGAATCCCATAGTGATATTTACGTTTTGCACATCCTGTGGGATGGAGTGAAGCACGGGGAGGAGCAGGGCTTCGTTGCAAAGCACGATGGCATTTTCCTTTTCGCTGCCCATCTGGGCTGTCTGGGAGAACAGGAAGCGGGCTTGTGCATTTTCGGTGGAAGCGGAGATATAACGTATCTTTTTCGGCTTCCGGAAGATGTCGAAATAACTTTCCGGCAGTTCGTTGGGGAAGTCGATGAGGTTGCGTTTGATAAATTCTCCGGCTTCGTGCTTGGAGATTCGTTGGGTATAGAAGAGGTCGTAATCCCAATAAAACATGGCTTTCCCGGCTTTTTGCAGCTTTTGGAAGAATTCTTTCTCTACTTTGTTCAGTACGTTGAAACCGACGAATACGTATTTATCGTATTTGAGCCGGTCGGTATCGAGTTGTTCGATAACGTTCCGGTAGAGCATACCTTCGTAGGCAATGCCCAGTTCGGCAAGGTTCTCCCGATAACGATGATAGATAATACCCAGTTTGTCCCAGAGGGATATGAATTTTTCCTTGAGTTCGGTACGCCGTTCGATGGAGAAGTTCTGAAAGAATTGCCGGATGGCTTCTTCCTGTTCTTCATCGAGGAATTCGTAGTCGTCCATCAGGTTCTTCAGGTCTTGCAGATTGCTGAACAGTTTGTCTGCATCCACCATATTTTTGTCTACGTCGTCGAAATCGCTAATCAGCAGTTCTCCCCAGAAGTAGAAATCGTCCAGCGTCTCCCGACTTCCGGTCTCTTCTTTGAATACTTTATAAAGCTCGCAAACCAAACGGATCGGATCCCCTGCCTTTTGTACGGATAGTTTCTGCAACAGGTCACTGATACTCATGGCGGCAGGCGACCAGATAGGTTGGTCGGATTCTTCTGCCAGGTATTCGTTAAAAAACAGGTTAGCGCGTTTGTTGGGGAAAACGAGCACGGTGCGCGACAGGTCGTTTCCTATTTTTGTATATAAGTCATGGGCGACTAGTTGGAGAAATGATTGCATATTGATTAAGTTTTTTTCTAATTCATATATTTATTGTAGTCGGAACATAACCGGAACGGTGAAATAAACGGCTACTTTAGTACCATCTTCCAGTTCTCCCGGCTTCCATTTGGGCATTTGGTTGATGATGCGCAATGCTTCTTTATCCAAGTAAGGATCTACGCTGCGTACAACTTTGGGGTTGACTACATTTCCTTCCTTATCAACAACAAACCGGATAATAACACGTCCCTGTGGTCCCATCTCTCCTTGAGCGACTGTTGGATACTTTATTTTTTTTCCAAGGAATTGAATTAATGCTTGTTGACCTCCCGGGAATTCCGGCATAACCGGAGCTACTTCCAGTGTATCACTAGCCGACAGTGAAGTATTTGATATATCGGGGGCAACAAATCCAACTACTACAGGTGGTTCTTCACAAATATCTCCTTCTAGCACATCATCGGGTGTTGGCGCTGGTGGCGGGGGAGGTGGTGCATCTTTTATGGAGGCAATGATGGTGTCTTCTGCTAAAGTGGGGGCAGGTTCTCCCATAATAAGATCTCCATAGGAGGTGGTGTCACTAGACATTTCTTTATTCATTCCTTTATTAGCAGAATTGGTGCATGAAGTCATTGGAGTCATGGCTATCAAACCTGCAGATATGCCTAATACTGTGATTGCTTTTCCCGATACCTGCTTTCGCTCAAGTTGTTGCTCCAAATATCGAACTTCAGCTTCGCATTTGGGGCAAGTGCCCAAACAATCTCCCTGATACTGACATTCAGAAGTAATGAATTCAATATCATTCGCTTCGGCTATCTGCCGACGAATCTCTTTTAAGATTTTACAGGTTTGTTTTCCTCGTTTCATGGTATTATCTATATTGAAAAGGAGATATTATTGTTTGGCTCTGAATATGATTGGAACTGTATACCTTACAGCTACAGGTTTTCCCATTTGAGTTCCGGGCTTCCATGCTGGCATTTTTTTTATAATTCTCAATGCTTCCTTATCATAAACCGGATGAATCCCACGAGCAACTTTTGCATCTATAATCTTCCCTTTTTTAGTAATAGTGAACTGAACAATAACACGTCCTGAAATACAAGGTGCGTCTTGAGGATAGTTTGTATTTTTGGCTATATATGTCATTAATGCTTTTTGACCTCCAGGAAATTCAGGCATTGCCTCTACGATCCCAAACATTGCCTCTTCTTTTTTCAACGACAAGGCTTTTAGCTCCTCTGCAGTAATGGTGGTTCCTGCTACCTGATGTGTTTTTTCTGTTTTTCCACCCGTAACTTCAACTTTAGGAAGTGAATCACAACTGTTACTTAGACTGTCCTTTATCGCTTCTTGTCCATATAGAGGAGAAGAAATCAATGCAGCAGATAGCCCAAGAGATACGCCCACTATTTTTACACTTAATCCGGACCTTTGACGGTTGAGAAGTTGTTGTTCCAGAGAACGAACTTCTGCTTCGCATTTTGGGCAAGTGCCCGGACAATCTCCCAGATATTGACATTCAGAGGTGATGAATTCAATATCATTTGCTTCGGCTATCTGCCGACGAATTTCTTTTAAAATTTTACAGGTTTGTTTTCCTCGTGCCATGGCATTAATCATTAGGGGTTTTATAGGTGAATCGGTCGAATTGGGTGATTCCCATTTCTTTCAAAAGCTCTATGCTGTAGTCTACATCTTGCTCCGTATTATAAGAAGGAATGAGCGGTGTTCGAATGATAATTTTCCCGGCTTTGCCTTCTCCGATTAAATACCGGAGATTGCATAAAACCCTTTCATTACCTTTTCCGGTATATCGCTGATAGATGTCATTATTCATGTCTTTGATGTCGACGATATAATTATCTACAATAGAAATCAACTTTTCTATATTCTGTAGTGGAACATTGAGAGACGTTTCGACAGTGATTCTCCATTCCGGTCCGCAAAGTTGGCGAAACTGCCGGATGAACTCGTTTTGCAATAATGGTTCTCCACCTCCAAATGTGACTCCTCCGCAGCTCGCCAGAAAGTAAAGTTCGTCTTTGCGTACTTCCTCATAGAGTTGGTTACAATCGTATCTCTCCCAAACACCATCAGGCTGTAGAGAAGTTGGATTGAGACAATATTTGCAACGCAACGGACAGCCATGGAAAGCAACTAATGTTGTAATCCCTTCACCGTCAATCGTTAGTCGATGGCGGGCAATGCCGATGAGAGGAACAGCTTTCATACTTTTTCTATTTTTTCTTCATCCACATACCACAAATAGCCGGTGATATTTTTATATCCCATCTTGGTAAGAAGTTGCATATATCCTTTCACTTGTTTGTTATATTTAGGATTTTCCTTACCAAACTTGAAATCGACTACAACAACCTGATCGTCTTTCATCATTACACGGTCCGGACGACGGGTTTGCAAAACTCCTTTTTCTTTAT
>OGHN01000824.1_pt1 | contig 14713 bp, 5 predicted proteins | sample 1571511 | NCBI WGS metagenome assembly OGHN01 (sample SAMEA2582024, study PRJEB24529) | metagenome | biome: Human gut stool | place: China | collected 2011 | reverse complement strand
TCCGTGGGAAGATGGCAGCAATGAAAACGGTACGGCGGATGGGAATCAACCTGCCGAGTACCATCTCTTTCCAGCCGATAAAGCAACTGATGCTTTTGCCGATACGGAATTGAAAATCTCTTTCGACGGTGTAGCGCCTGAGCTGGGTACAAGCGGATACATCCGCATTTATCGGATGAGCGACCATAAGATGGTGGATGAGATTAATATGGGAGAACGGCGTGTGTCCATTGAAGATGGAAAAACTCTTCTGAATACTTGGATGGATATCATAGGCGTGACACCTAAGAGTTCTTCTGTCAGTCGTCGCGTGGTGAACTATTATCCGGTACGGGTGGAAGAAAATGATTTTATCATCAAGCCCCATCAGCAACGTTTGGATTTTGATACGGAGTACTATGTGGTTATTGACCGCGAAGCTATCGGTCAGGAAGATTTTCCAGGCATTTACGGTCGTGCGTGGACTTTCAAGACAAAGCCTGCTCCTCAGATTGACGGTCCGGAATATAATGTACGGATAAGCCATACCGATGCGGCAGCCCATTTCTATACATTGCAGGGAGCTATCGATTTTTGTGCTGTTAATGTAGATCTAAATGCACAGAAAGTATTCCGGTTGGATGATGGTATTTATCAGGAAATGATTTATTTGCGCGACCAAAGTAATATTACTATTAAAGGGAATCCGGGAGATAATACAGCGGTTAACGTTCAGTATGATAACTCGAATGATATAAACGGCGGTATCGGCGGTGGTACGAATATCGATCAGTTTGCTCCGGTGGGAACAATTGTACCTTCTTCTGGTGGTCGTTCGGTTGTAATACTTCAAGGTAATTCCGAGCATATTCGTTTTGAGAATCTTACAATAGAGAATGCTTATGGATGGACGTTGGGCAAAAACGGACAAGCCGAAGCGTTGTTTATTGATAATAAGTCGGCCGCTCTTGTCAATTGCCGTATTCTGAGTTTTCAAGATACTTTGCTTCCGGGCGGTGGATATAATTGGTTCTACAAATGCTATATCGCAGGTGCTACGGACTTTATCTGGGGTTCGGGAGAAGTTGTGTTGTTCGAAGACTGCGAACTTCATGCACCTACCGGCACTCGTGCCGTGATGCAGGCTCGTGTCAAAGAAGGTTATTTGGGTTATGTGTTCGACCGTTGCCGTTTTACGGTAGGCGAGGGAGTTACTAAGTCCACATTGATTTATCAGTATGCACCTGACAACCTGACTTTTCTGAACTGTACATTTGCCGATGTGTACGGTCCGAACTTCGTAGGGGAAAATAAATCGTTGGAGCCTGCCGTACCGTCGGTTACCGCCGGTTGCAAGATGTACAACGGTAAGACAGAATCCGGAGCCGATTTCTACAATCTTATTCCTGAAGCTGTGAGAACTACGGTACTTAATCTTAGTGAGGCACAGTTTAACGAAAACTTCGGTAGCCGGGAAAAGATTATGAGTTGGAAAGGCAATGATCCCTCTTGGTTTAAGGAGTAAACAAACACAAATATAAATACTTAAAAGTTTTATAACTGATGAACAGATTAATGAAAATGGCGGGCTTCATGCCCGTCATTTTAGGAACACTTTGCGCTTGTCAAAGCGCTTCGACGGAGCGTTATGACATCGCAAACAAGGAAGACCTTTATAAGAATCTTCCCTTTGAGATGCCTGTCGTACAGCACCCTTCTTTCCCCGACTATCAGGTGGATATCCGTGATTTCGGCGCAAAGGCGGACGGTGAGACACTGAACACCGAAGCCATTAACAATGCCGTCAGGGCGGTGAGCGAGAAGGGTGGTGGTAAAGTAATCATTCCCGAGGGATTGTGGCTTACGGGGCCTATTGTATTGCAGAGCAATGTCAACCTGCATGCCGAACGAAACGCGCTTGTACTCTTCAGCGATGATGCCGCTTTGTATCCGTTGGTACATACCTCTTTCGAGGGGTTGGACATGCTCCGTTGCCAGTCGCCTATCTCTGCGATGAAAGCAGAGAATATAGCCATTACGGGGCACGGGGTCTTCGATGGTTCGGGCGATAGCTGGCGACCTGTGAAACGTAATAAAATGACGGACGGACAGTGGAAGGCACTGCTCAGGTCGGGTGGTGTGGTAGACGATGCCGGCAAAGTGTGGTATCCCGATGCCGGTGCTTTGAAAGCTTCCGTACTTACCGGCAGCAAAGAGAAAAGAACAGTTTCTGCCGATGAATGGGAAGGAATGAAACGCTGGTTGCGTCCTGTGCTGCTGAGCTTCGTAAAGAGTAAACGCATATTGCTGGAAGGCGTAACGTTCCGCAATTCGCCCAGTTGGTGCCTGCATCCGCTCTCTTGCGAAGACCTGACATTGGATGGCGTCAAGGTGTTCAATCCCTGGTATTCGCAGAATGGAGATGCCCTCGATGTGGAATCGTGTAAGAATGTGGTGGTAGCCAATTGCCTGTTCGATGCGGGTGATGACGCCATTTGTATAAAGTCGGGTAAAGATGCCGACGGTCGTCGACGCGGAGAACCTTGCGAGAATGTGATAGTGAAGGACAACACCGTATTGCACGGACACGGCGGTTTTGTTGTGGGCAGTGAAATGTCCGGCGGCGTCAGGAATGTGTATGTGGCAGACTGTACATTCATCGGTACCGATGTCGGGTTGCGTTTCAAGAGTACGCGCGGCCGTGGTGGTGTGGTGGAAAATATCTACGTGGACAATATCAATATGATAAACATTCCGGGTGATGCATTGATTGCCGACCTCTATTATGCTGTGAAAGAAGCGCCCGGCGCTCCTGTGCCTGCCGTGACCGAAGAGACTCCGGCTTTCAGGAATATCCACATCTCCAATGTATCCTGCAAAGGTGCCGGCCGTGCCATGTTCCTGAACGGACTGCCCGAAATGCCTATCGAGAACTTTTCTGTTAAGAATATGAAAGTAACCGATGCGCAGAAAGGAGCTTCCATAAACAAGGTTGCCGGAATTACTCTGGAAAATATCGAAATAGAAACGGCTGATGATGCGTATCTGCAAGTGGAGAATGCCACGGATATAGTCATTGACGGTAAGGCATACGATAAAATCTCGGAAAGGAGATTGCTCACACAGAATTGAATTTAGACATAACTTCGTGTTGGTAAGGCACGGATTGTATGGAACTGGTAAACCGGAAGCGGCTACTTCATACAATCCGTGCCTATTGTATTTTCAGGAGGTGCTCTATTCGCTTTTTTCCCCTTCTATATACAGTTTGGTATTTATCTATAACTCTTTACGGTTATCATACTTATGGAAAGGTCCGTTTCCCACGGGAGAAACAACCGTTTCCCCTAAAGGAAACAAGAATTTCCCTTAAGGGGAACTGGAGTTTCCTTTAAGGGGAACGAGCATTTCGCTAGTGGAAACGTCCGTTTCGCCTCATGGGAACGGAAGTAACCGCCGGTGTGACGGACCGGCAGGACGTTGTGCCAAAGAATACGGCCGGTATCCTTGTCGGATAAAAGCAAAGCGACGAAAAATCTCTTCCTTGCAGATACCGGGAAGAGATTCTTCATCGCTTTACTTCTCTGAATGCTACAGAGTGGGAGTTCTATCGGTTTCTTATAACAGTTTTAGTGTTTTCTTTTGCAGGTCTTTCTCTTGAGAGCTTCCACCTACCAATACATCGAAGGTATTTTGCATGGTACGCATCGTGTTGGTGGTGTTGTCCCACCATTCCAGTTGTTTGGGAGTCAGTTCGAGTTCCACTTTCACGGTCTTTCCTGCCGGGATGCGTACGCGTTTGAAGGCGCGCAGCGTCTTGATAGGACCGTCTGTCTCTCCGTTCTTCTTGAGATATACCTGTACTACTTCCTCGCCGTCGCGGCTGCCGGTATTGGTGACGGGTACGGTGATTTTTGCCGTTTCGCCTACCTTGACAGATGAATCCAGTTTCATTTTACCGTATTTGAATGTGGTGTAACTCAAACCGTATCCGAACGGGAAAAGCGGTTCGCCTTTGAAGAAGCGGTAGGTATGTCCTGCCATGTTGTAGTCTTCGAAGTCGGGCAGTTGCGACAGGCTGCGGTAGAACGTAACCGGCAGGCGTCCGGCAGGGTTGTAGTCGCCGAACAGGACTTCGGCAACGGCCTTACCGCCCGACTGTCCCGGATACCATGCCTGCAGAATGGCTTGGCAGTGTTCCGTTTCGGCTTTCATGGCAATGGGCGAACCCGAACAGTTTACGAAGATAACCTTCTTGCCTGCATCGTGAAGCGCTTTAATCATTTCCCGTTGAACGGCAGGCAGTTCGATGTCCGTGCGGTCGCCTCTCTTGAAGCCGGGCAGGTCAACGCCCATCTCTTCTCCTTCCAGTTGAGGGGATATGCCGCCTGCAAAAATCACGATATCGGCATCTTTCACTTTGGCTACCGAGCGTTGTATGTCGCACTCTTCCTTGAAGCCGATGTCGAAGTTGAGCTGGGCATCGCTGGCAAAGTATTGGAAGCGGATTTCAATGTCATACGATTTGCCGGCCTCTACACGCATGCCGTGTGCTTGCGGACGGCTGCCGTGTTTGTTGGTGAAGCTCTTCACCTCTTTGCCGTCGACGAGCAGCTTTACGGAACCGTAGCAGTAGAAGTCGAACACAACATCGCCGCTCTCCCGGGGAGTGAATACGCTTTGGTAAACGGCAGAGAAATCGGTGAGGTTTACGCCCGGTGCAAAAACAGTGGCTCCGGAAGTACAGAGATGGAACGGAGTGCTTAGCTGTGCCGTGGCTGCGGGTTCGCCCTTGAACTCCGTATTGTTCCAGTAACGGGCGCTGAAGCCGGGGCCGTTTTCGGATTTACACTGGCTGAATACGCTGCGTATCAATTTCCTTTCCACCCATGAACAGCCTTGTTCGTAAATCAGTTTGTCGTCTTTGCCCATGGCCGATCGGATACCGTCCAGAATGGTGATGGTACGTTTGGGAGTACCGTTGTAGTTTCCCCACTGCATCACGGAGTCGTTGGCGTTGGGACCCATTACGGCGATGACTTTCCCGCCGCGTTTGAGGGGAAGGATGCCGTTTTTGTTTTGTAACAGTGTCATGGACTTGCGTGCCATGTCCAGCGACAGTGAATCGTGCTTGTCGGAGCCGACTACGGAATAGGGTGTCTGTGCCCAGTCCACCCGGCTGAGTTCGTCCATCTCGCCCAATTCGAAGCGTGCCTGTAACAGACGTTTTACGGAGCGGTCGATGTCTTTTTCATTGATGAGTCCTCTTTTTACTCCTTCTATCAGCGAACGGTAATTGGAACCGCATTCCAGGTCTGTTCCACTCAGTACGGCGGCAGAAGAGGCGGAAGCGGCATCGGGGTGGGTTTTGTGTCCTTTGGCGTTGTGGAAATCGCTGATGGCGCTGCAATCGGATACGACAATACCGTCGTATCCCCACTCTTCGCGGAGAATATGCGTCAGCAGGCGGTTGCTGCCGCAGCAAGGTTCACCCTCGAAGCGGTTGTAGGCACACATCACTTCTTTTACCTTACCTTCTTTTACCAGTGCTTCAAAGGGCGGCAGGTAGGTTTCGTACAAATCGCGTGGGCTGATGTTCTCCGCATTGAAGCTGTGGCGGTTCCATTCGGGACCGGAGTGCACGGCGAAGTGCTTGGCGCAAGCGTGTACCTTATCGTATTTCCGGTTTTCGTCCAGGCATTGCAGGCCTTTTACAACATTTACGCCCATAACGCTTGCCAGATAAGGGTCTTCACCGTATGTTTCTATACCCCGTCCCCAGCGAGGGTCGCGGTAGATGTTCACCGTGGGTGTCCAGATGGTCAGCCCTTGATAGCGTTTGTAGCTGCCCTCTTTCGAGTAGACGGCATTCTTGGCTCGTGCTTCGTCGGATACGGCAACGAAAGCTGTATGTAAAGCTTCGGGAGAGAAAGAAGCCGCCATACCGATGGGTTGCGGAAAAACGGTTGCCAAACCGCTGCGTGCTACTCCGTGCAATGCTTCGTTCCACCAGTTGTAGGGCTTGATACCCAACCGTTCCACGGGTTTTGAGTTGTCCATCATCAAGGATACTTTCTCTTCCAGTGTGAGTTGTTTCACTAAATCTTCCGCACGCTCTGCCGGACTGTAGCTGTTGTCCTTATAGACGGACTGTGCAAGGCTGCTACCCGAAACAATGAGGCAGGTAAGCAAATAGGTTATTTTGTTTCTCATGATTATATGAATATAGTTGTTTTTTTCTGTATGCTTTGATAACGTTTTGATATCAACATTTATTTTCTTGTGATACGGAACCAGTCTACATCCGTCCAGCCACCGTCGTTGGTGCGGATAGCGGGGCGGGTACAAAATGTTCCTACTTTGGCTCCTATCCATTTGCCTTCACGGGCTTGGAAGGTTTCGCCGAGCGGACGGAATTTCTTACCGTCGAGGCTATAACTGAAGTTGCAGCGTACCAACAGGTCGTCCGTGCCTTTCACTTTACTGCCGTCGGCGCTGAACTTCACTCGCAGGTAGAGGGTAGAGTCTTTTACGGCAACGCTGTCATTTGTTTTTTCGGTGCCGCCTCTGTCTGCTTTCCGGCAGGCGATTTGCGAAAGTACGGTTCCCTGTTCCGTATTCTCCAGTATGAGTCCGGCATAATCCATGCCCATGACTACCAATCCGGTACGCTTGCCTTTGTACTTCGGGTTGGTGCGGAAGGTCAGTTTCATGGTTGCGGTGAAGTTGTCCGACGGGGTTTTCTGCAACAACAGGTTGGGCACATCCCACAAGCTCTTGTAATTATCCGGAACGGGATAGGAGTAAAGACGCACCATACTCCGGTCGCCGGCGTAATATGCCCATTTATCATTGATGTTGGCGTGCCACTGCCATTGCGGAGACAGGGTGTAGCCGTCGAACTCATCGCTTTCTTGCGGGGTACATACGGGGTATGTCTTACCTATATCGGGCTTGCGGTAGGTCAGTACGGGTTCGCCGCATCCGTCTCCGTCTTTATCTGTTCCGATTACAGGCCAGTCGTCAATCCACTTCATGGGTTGTAGATGTACTACACGTCCGTAGGCACCTACATCCTGAAAGTGCATGAACCAGTCTTCACCGGTAGGCGTGTCCACCCAGCCACCCTGATGAGGTCCGTTGACGGGTGAGTTGCCCTGTGCCAGTACGGTACGGTTTTCATAAGGACCATAGATGTTACGGGAGCGAAGCACCACCTGCCAGCCGGTAGCCACGCCGCCGGCAGGGAGGAAAACGTAGTAATAACCGTTGCGTTTGTACAGTTTCGGCCCTTCGCACGTGCCGTGATGTTCGTGTCCATCGAAGATGATGCGGGAAGGACCGATGACTTGGGTAGCGTCGGCGCTCAACTCGCAGATGGCGATGACGCTTTTCAGCCCGGCGCGGCTGCCGGCGTATGCGTGTGCCAGGTAGACTTTGCCGTCTTCATCCCAAATGGGGCAGGTATCGATAATGCCCTTAATCTCTTTTACAAGTACGGGCTTGCTCCACGGACCTTCTGCCCGGGACGACTTTACCATGAATATGCCTTGGTCCGGGTCTCCCCAGAAAATATAGAATTCGCCGTTATGATGGCGGATACTGGGAGCCCACACACGGTTGCCGTGTTCCGGACGTTCGGGAGTGGTGACCGGAGGAAGGGCGGTGGGTACGGCGGCGCTGATAATAGACCAGTTCACCAAGTCTTTGGAATGGAGAATCTGTAGTCCGGGCAGACAGCCGAAACTGGACGAAGTCAGGTAGAAATCATCACCCACGCGGCAGACATCAGGGTCGGAGTAGTCTGCATAGAGAACAGGGTTCTTGTAGGTGCCGTTTCCTTGGTCGGCTACCCATACTTCGGAAACATAGTTTGATTGTTGGGCCTGGGCACCAGTCGTTAGTACACCGGCAAGGCAGGCGATAATCCATTGTTTTTTCATCTTTGAGTAATCGTTTTTTATGGTATTCCGTTTAACGATTGCAATAGTACGCGCTTTCCGGTTTTTAAACGGGTAATATCCGGTCGAAAGAGTGTGTTTTTTATTCGGATGTTTTTTCATTTTCTCTCTTTATATTCCGAAGGTGTGACCCCCATAACCTTTTTAAAGCATTTGCTGAAGTACTTCGGATCGCTGAATCCGGTCATATAAGCAATTTGCGAGAAGTTATACTCTCCGCTGTCTATCAGTTGTACGGCGCGTTTGATGCGGATTTCGCGTATGAAATCCACGGGAGTAAGCCCGATAATCGATTTCAACTTCCGATAAAAGATAGTACGGCTCATCATCAGATGCTCGGCGAATGCGTCGATAGTCAGCTCCGAGTTGTCCATTTGCTGTTCCATAAACTCCATAACCTTTTGCATGAATTGTTCGTCAAAAGGAGTTATCTGAGGTTGTGAAGGGGTGAGGTTGCCGGAGATAATGGCGTTCTTGCTTTCAGTGAGTTGCGCCATGTACATTTCCTGCAACGATTTGCGTTGGCGGAGGAGCGTGACGATACGGGTTTTCAAGTAAGTGGCGCTGAAAGGCTTGGTTATATAGTCATCTATTCCCTGCTCCAGTCCTGCTATGCGATCGTCCAAAGATGCCTTTGCCGATAGTATGATGATGGGAATGTGGCAAATGGAATTGTTTTCTTTGATGTGCTTCACCATTTCCAATCCATCCATGACGGGCATCATGACATCGCTGATGATTAAGTCCGGGAGATTGTCTATGGCAGATTGCAGCCCTTCTTCTCCGTTGGAAGCTGTGATAACGGTGTAGTCTCCCGACAGGCTGTTTTTCAAAAAAGTCCGCAGTTCTTTGTTGTCCTCTACCACCAGAATGGAGTGGCAGTCGGTGGTATTATTGTCATAAGTCTCTTTTGCATCTGTTCCTTTTGTATCTTCATCGGTGGCAGTCGGAGAGGATGACTGAGTATCGTTCAATATGAATTCCGCTTGTGTATCTTTCTCGAAAGCTTGCTTTTGCAGAGGCAGGGTTACGGTAAAACGGCTGCCCACACCGGGCTGGCTGTCTACTTTGATGCTACCGTGGTGAATCTCTACCATCTCTTTTACCAGTGATAGTCCGATACCCGATGAGGGCTGGAGAATATTCTCCTTTACCAGTGTTTCAAAACGCTGGAAAAGGGTACGCAATTTTTCCGTTGCGATTCCGATTCCTTCGTCCGCCACTTCGATGTCTATCGTGTCTTTATGTGGCGTAACTTTGACTGTGATAGCTTTGCCGTTGGGAGTATATTTGAATGCGTTGGAAAGCAGGTTAAAGAATATCTTTTCGAATTTGTCCCGGTCTATCCAACCGAAAACGGATTTGGTCGCAGATTGCATCCGGTAGTCAATTTCCTTTTCTTTGGCTATCAGCAGGAAGCTGTCCATCACTTTCTGCAAGAGTGGAATAAGGTCTGTGTTTTCCACTAGCAGCTTCATCTTCTGATTTTGTATTTTGCGGAAATCCAGTATCTGGTTCATTAGTCGGAGCATCCGTTCTGTATTCCTGCGTACAAGGGTTAGGTGCTCTCGGGCAGTGGGAGACAGAGGTTCGTTCTCAAGGACTTCTGCAACCGGACTGCCTATCAGAGTCAACGGAGTACGCAGTTCGTGGGAAATATCGGTGAAGAAACGTAGCTTGACATTTGCGAGTTGTTGTTCCATGTCTACTTGGTGGCGCAGACGGTAAATATAGAACAGAACATATACAATGGTGGCGGTGAATAAGATAAACAGGATGAAATAGAGTAGCCATGCCCAATAGGTTTCCCAAAATGTCGGGAGTACATGGATGGATAGCGTACGTATGTTGTCGGTCCATACTCCGTCGCTGTTGGTCGATTTGATTTGTAATTGGTATTGTCCTGCAGGCAGATTGATATAGCTGGCGGAACGGTTGTTGTCGACTTCATTCCATTCGTCTTCCAATCCTTGTAGGCGATAGGCATAAAGTATATTGTCGGGGTTTACGTAATCGAGTGCGGCAAATTGGAAAGTAACGTTCCGCTGGGATGCTTTCAGTTCCAGTTCTTTCAGATTGTCGATTGGATGGTCTGCCGGATGCCCTTGTATTTTAAATCCGGTAAATACGATAGGAGGTACATAGGTGCTTTTTCGCATCTTATCGGGAGAAATTTCCAAAAAACCTTTGTCTGTACCCAATACGATTTGTTTGCGGGCGTTAATGACAGGGAGAGCTTCTGAGAAGTTGAACTGTTGCTGATAGGTGGAGCCGAGCGTGTAGTTTTCAAAAGTCTCGTTGCCGGGATTAAATCTGGACAAGGCTATTTCGGAAACTATCCAAAGGTGATTGTGGGTGTCTTCCGTCATTGAGAGGGTCAGGTCGGAGGCTAATCCGTTGCTTTGGTCGTAGTTCTTGAAGCGTATTTGTTCGCTGAGCAATTGACCGGAGATAATTTTACTGATACCGCCGGTGAAACTTATAACGTATGTTGTCTTTCGTCTGTCTGTATAGATGTGCGTAATGTCGTTGGTGGCAAGACTGTTTTTATCGCCCGGCTGATGGCAGTTTCTGTAGAACTTTACTTCTTCGGGCAATTCAAACTTATTGGAGAAAGTGAGCAGTCCGTTCGTGGTACCTACCATAAGTACGCCGCCGGGAGCTTCGGTGATGTTACGCACTTTCATCCCATAATCCGTGGGATAGTTTTTCAGTTCATTGTTGCTATGGATGAATATGGGTGTTTGGTCATTTCGCCGGGTCAGCAGGTTTAGTCCGCCACCATAACAACCTATCCAGATGCGGTTGTGGCTATCCTGAAAAATGGAATATATGCTGTTGTCACTTATACTGTAAGGATTGTTCGGTTGGTGCTTGAAGCAGGTGACGGAATATCGATTTATTCCTTTGGGAGTCAGTTGGAATAATCCGGCGCCTTTCGTACCCAGCCAGATGTTCTTCTCTTTGTCTTCCATGATGGCGTATACGCCGTTGTAGAACAGTTGTTTCTCTTTGACAATATTTCCCTGTGGCGAAAGGTAGCCTTCCAAACTTCCGTCGGGGGCATATATCTGGATGTAACTTGCTTTGGATGCGCTCCATAAGCGATTATTGCTATCTCGCAGGAAGGCACGTGTTTCTGCTTCGTAATCGGTTTGGTAGAATTGAAAACTTTGAGGGAAAAAACTTATCCGGTCTATTCCACGTGCAGTGGCAAGCCAACAGTTTCCTTGTGTGTCGAGAGTGTAAAAGCGTACCAATGGACTGAATATGGATTTAGGATTGTCAGTGTCGGTAAGCAGCGGTTTGAGTTTTTTTTCTTTCCGGTCGTAATAAGAAAGGTTACCGTTGGTGGGTAATACCCATAGGTTACCGGTTTTGTCTTCGAATATCAGTTTACGGCTGTTGCGCCCGTGCCTGATAACTTCATTCTGGGGAGTAAACAGGTGCTCTTTTTCATCACTGCCAGGTAAGATACGGATGATGCCGGAGCTTTGGGAGAATACCCAAATATTTTGTTGCTTGTCTTGATAGACCTGCTCCACATAATTGGAAGGTTGAGTGGATGTACGAATATCGATTTGGCGGAATGTATTGTCGGGAGTGGAATACAGTATCAGACCATTGTCCGTACCTAATGCCAGCGTTTCTGTTCCTATTACAGTAACATTGGTTATTCTATTGTGAGGACAAGGGATATTGATAAACTTCAGCTTTTGAGTTTGAAAATTGTATTGCGCCAGCTTACCCTTGTCGGCAATCAGATATATATTCTCCTTTATTTGTGTGATATATTGAAATGGAAAGTCTGTGTCTACCCTTTTGTTTCCAACAATGGTGACGCCTTTGTTGGTCAATATCCATTCGTCTTCATCGGAGTCCTGATAAACGGTATAGATACGGTCTCCTTTCAGATTCTTGGTGAATGTGGAGTACAGTGTGATACCTTCTCCGCGTTTGCATAGTTGTTCATCGGCTCTATATGTGTATCCGTTTTTGCAGATAATCCACGCTATGCCTTTCTTCAATGACAATATGCGTGAGACATAGTTAGAGTGCTTGGTTGTAATTTCAAGAGGTTGCAATACATCGATGAATTTTTCCGTTTCCACATCGAACAGACAGGCTTGTCCGTCGTAGGTAGGACACCAGATATCTCCGTATTTGCTTTCGGAGATTGTTCCCATACGGTTACTGCCGAAAGCGTAACGGTCTTCCTGAGAAGTCTTATAGGTCTTGAATGTGTATCCGTCATATTTACTCAGTCCGTTCCAAGTGCTGAACCAGATGAAGCCTTTTTGGTCTTGAAGCATTCCCATTACATTTCCTTGGGCGAGACCGTCATTGACAGAAAAGTGCTTGACCTGACAAACCGGTTGGGCAATGATGAATACGGTTATTGATAGCAAAAGAATAAGAACATCGAGTCGTTTCATTGTATTTACTTTAAAGCTATAGCAAAAATAAGTAAATACCTTCAATTAGGAAATAAGGAGAGGTAATATGAACGGAAAATACACCATTTTGCCTGTTTTTTACTCCAATGAAGTAAATATAGGAAGTATGGGAAGCGAAATCTTACGTCATACTGTCATTCAGAGATGTGTAGCGGTAAGCTTATATAGGGGAGGGAGGCTTTTCATTGCTACGAGTCTCTGAATGACGGGATATATTTTTTATCTTTTAATCAGCGGTTAAACCAAAATCTCTTATCAACGGTATGTCTTTTTCGTCTACCCCCAACTTGATAAGCATCTCCTTGTCTTTATCGAACATCTCAAGAAAAGTCTCCCGGTTACCGCTTTCCGAGGTGGCTTTTCCGTACAGTTCGGCAGCCTTTTCCATATTTCCCAATAGCAATGCTGCGTGTCCGGCATTGAGGTAATCTGTGGAAAGCGGTTTCAAGGCAAGTATCTTGTTGTAATACCGCATGGCCTGTTCAAATTTTCCGCTGACAAACGAGCACCAGCCTATGGCACGCCATGCCTTGATACAGTCGTTTTCCATGAAATCCAGCTTAAAGAAACACTGCAAGGCTTCTTCGTAGCGTTCCTGCTCTGCCAGGCAACTGCCGATAAGGAATGGCAGGTTTCTGTTTTCCGGTTGCATGGCTTCCGCTTTTCTGTAATATTCCAATGCCGTTGCAAAGTCCCGCAATTGGCGGTGGCAGGTGGCGAGGTGGCGGATAGTCCATACATGATCGGGTTTCAGCACATCGGCTTTCCTATAAGCCTCGATAGCTTCTTTGTAACGTTTCTCTTTTTGCAGGCAATAGCCGGTCTTTTGGAAGATTTCCGCATCGGCATGGTTCATATCCGTTATTTCTTTATAGATGCTTAAGGCTTCTGCGGGATGCTCTTTGCGGAAATGGAAGTCGGCTATGGTTGCCAATAGTTCGGGCTTGCATAAAATATCTTTCAGTGCCGGTATACGGTGCAGGGCTATTTCTTCCTTGAAAATATCACGGTACTCATGGCGGCGCTGGCTTAACTTGAAGAACCGGTATAAATCGTGGATATACTGGTTGCTGATAACGTCCGGCCGCAAGGCATACTGTCTCAGGCTGGACGATTTGCTTTCGTCCATCAGTTCATTCAAATCCTGTGATGTCATTTGACTGAGCATCATATTACGCTGCGCTTGCGGTATATGTGCCATGGTAAAGCATAATGAATACTTGTCGCTGTTGCAGAAAAAGCCCGATTGCAGTATCAGTGACAGGACGGCGTTTTCTCCGGTAGGCTTCAGTCCGAACTCCCGTATGATGCTGGAATGCTGCATGTCGAACGGATAGAACCAGTTATGCGGATTTTGAAAGAACGGGTAACTCTTGAGCTGGGCAAACGTACTCATATATACATCGGCTCCTTCCAGTTGAAGTTCGTTCATCTCGCGTATCTTGTCGCCCAGGCCCGATTCCTCGAATGCTTTCTCCCAGTCCGGATTGCGGTCGTCTTCATCAATGTTTTCTTCGAAGCCGTACTTCATATTGCGCATGATGGTGACGTTCTTCATCATTTCCGGAATGATTTCTTCACGCATTTTCTTGTCTATCTTCTCTGTTTCACGGCTGCGGAGTAGCTGGATGTAAACCCGGTTCAACTGTTTGCCGAAGCTGCCGTCCTCATCGAGAAGCGATAACTTTGCCATCAGCTCCGGGTATAGCCGCAAGCGGTTGGAGTGTATGTGCAGTATGATGGCGATAATCACCAGGGCGCGCTGGTTGACCTGTGTGTCGGCGTGCGTTGCGGCATCCAGTAACCATGAGAATTTCCGCGGATCGAAACATTCCATCAGGCTGAGCAGGATGGCTCCGGTGAACAGACACAAGTCATTTACCGGCAACAATTCGGACTCCAGATACAGCCTGGCTTCCTGTTCTTCTTCTACTGTCCAGCCACTGTTGCCCCATGTAGTGAGGAACAGATATTGGGCAGTGCCTTCATGGCGTTGCAGGGCGCTGTCCAGACTTTGTTTGTTGTCCGGCATAAGCTGGCAAACCGCCATATCGTCAGGAAAAGATTCCAGAACTTTCAGCCAGGAAGACATGCCGTAACCGGCTACTATATTCTTTTTGTTCTTGTGCAGGGAGTGGTAATAACGGGTGGAAACCTCATCGAGCAGGCTGATGCGGGTCTGTTCGGCAAGCTCCCAGGTTTCTGCCAGAAGTTGCCGGTATAGTTTCTGCCGTTCCGGATCGTTTACGCCCTGGCGCATGTACTGTAACATGTATTGGTAGGACACTTTGGCCTGTTCCAGACGGTTGCGAAGAG
>OGHN01000823.1_pt1 | contig 14715 bp, 12 predicted proteins | sample 1571511 | NCBI WGS metagenome assembly OGHN01 (sample SAMEA2582024, study PRJEB24529) | metagenome | biome: Human gut stool | place: China | collected 2011 | reverse complement strand
AAAGCTCACCCGATTTGATGACAGTCTTGCTCAACACGACCGATCCGGCGGCGACGATGGCTCCTTCGCCTACGACGGCATGGTCGAGAATTACCGAGCCCATGCCTACGAGGGCTCCGTCGTGTATGGTAGCTCCGTGTATGGTAACGTTGTGTCCGATGGATACGTCGTCGCCGATTTCGATGGTGGATTTTTCGTATAGGGTATGCAATACCGATCCGTCTTGAATGTTAACCCGGTTGCCGATACGAATAGAATTGACATCGCCTCGCAAGATGGCTCCGAACCAAATACTACATTCGTCGCCGATAACGGTATCGCCGATGAGAACTGCATTATCGGCGAGGAAACAGTCTTTACCGACTTTCGGGGTAAATCCCCGTACTGATTTTATGAGTGCCATGATTAGTTTATAATTTTATCTTGAATTAAATTGCTGTTGTTTTGCGGTGTAACCATTGTTGTTCTTCCTCGTCGAGCATCGGACTTAATCGGTCATAGACCATTTCGTGATAGCTGTTGAGCCACTCGATTTCTTTCTCGGTCATGATGGAAATATCGAGAGCCTCGGTATCCCCTTCCCGCAATTTCCGCAACAGGATATGTTCGTCGCTATTCATGGTCCGTTTGTGCAAATATAGATTTAAGTCCAAAGAATTAAAAAACTTTTCGAATTATTTTTTTATTTATTCGCGACTATTTTATAAAATATTCACGGTTTCTGCACGCACATCATGGCTCCGAACGGTTCCGACGCGCAAAACAGCCGCCGCGCAAAAAAAATGTAAAAAATATCGCCGGACAGACTGGCATCCTGCCGCCGAAAGTTGTCTTATTAATAGAAACGGATCCGAAAAAATCGTTTAACCTGAAAAAACCTAACATGAAAAAACATCTACTACTCCTGCTGACACTCGTATGCGTGTGTCTGGCAAGCAGTTGCAAGGACGAAGATGAGGCGGCGCCCGACAGCGTGTACATGTACAGCACGACGGGAACGGTGGATGCCGCGGCCGGCACGCACTCCGTGACGATCTTCACCACCTGCGCCTGGACGGCCGCCGGAGACACCTGGATCACCGTCGACCCTGTCGCCGGCGGCGAAAAGGGCATCCATGTCGTGAAGCTCAGCTACACGGCCAATCCGTCAGCCGCCCCGCGTACCGGAACCGTCACGTTCAAGGCAGGAACCTATACGGAGACCTTCACGCTGACACAGAAACAGTAACTGTCCGCAGGCAGCACAAACCCCAACACGCCCGGCTACCATGAGCAAACAGCAGCGCAAACAAATCATCGACTACATTTTCAACAATCCGAATGTCCCCGCGAAAATCCGCCGGGCGTTCGAAGAGTGGATGCTCACCCGTGAAAACGAGGCCGAGATCGACGAAATCCTGTTGGAAATGTGGAACCGGCATACGGCCGACGCCACGATCAAAGAGACCCGGCTGGGCCTCCAGCGGCTCCATGCCGCGATCAAACCCGGGCGGGTCCGCATGCTGGGACGCCGCATATTGCGCTACGCCGGCATGGCCGCCGCTGTCCTGCTGATCTTTGCCGGAGGTTACTACTTCGCGGCACGGACCGTCCGGCCCGCCGAGGAGATCACCCTGCTGACGGCCAAAGGCAATGTCGGCGAATTCACGCTGCCCGACGGTTCCCGTGTCTGGCTCAACGGCGAAAGCCGGCTGAAATACCCGGCGGAGTTCTCCGGCCCGACGCGAGAGGTCGCCCTCTCGGGCGAAGCCTTCTTCGAAGTCAGCAAAGACTCCCTGCGGCCGTTCCGCGTCAACATGGACAACCTGCAGGTCGAGGTCCTGGGAACATCGTTCGACGCCATCGGCTACTCGTTCGGGTCCCACCAGGAGATCATCCTCAAAACCGGATCGGTCAAAGTCTCCGGCGCCGACCTCGGCAAACCCGTCCTGCTGCGGCCCGACGAAAAATTATCGCTGGACACCCGCACCCGGCAGGTCACCGTCCGGCAGGTCGACGCCCGGAATTATTGCAGCTGGTTCGAATCCCGCCTGATCTTCGACAACACACCGCTCGCAGACATCATCACCAATCTCGAACGCAGGTACAACGTCGAAATAGCGCTCTCTTCGCACATCCGCGTCGACAAACGGCTTTCGCTGGTCGTCTACCACGAACCGTTGGAAGACATTCTGGATGTCATGGCCACACTCATCCCGATCCGCTACCGGATCGACGGCAACCAAGTGCTGATAACCAAGAAGTAAATTCCGGAAATAACGAGCATCCATTCCAGCCGGCGCCTCCTCCGAAGAGGTTCCGGAATGCCTTCCATTTGAACTGAAAAACCGAAAAACACCCAATTAACATGAATGAACCCAACGTTTTAAAACGGATTTGCCGATGCCTCTGCACCGTCATCATCCTGTGTGCGGTGTCGGTCGTCCCGGCTTCAGCCCAGGCGCCGAACGTCACCCTCGAGGCGAAAAACGTCACCGTCAAAGAGCTTCTGCGGCTCATCGAAGCCAACAGTCCCTACACGTTCGCCTATGCCGACGCCGACATCACCCCCGGAAAACGGGTCTCGGTAAAGGCCGATAACCGGAGCATCGAATCAATTATCGCCGAGGTCCTGCCCGAGGTGAATGTCGAGATCAAGGGACTGAAGATACTGCTTACGACCCGTTCGGGGGGGGGTAAACCCGCCGCCCGCAATGCCGGCGCCAGCCGGACAATCACGGGCCGCATAACCGACGACGAGGGCGCCCCGGTGGTCGGTGCGACCGTCATCCTCAAGGGCACGACGACCGGCACGGCGTCGGGTCTCGACGGCAACTATTCACTCAACATCCGGCAGAGCAACGCCGTACTCGAAATTTCGCTCATCGGCTACAACAAAGTCGAACTGGCCCTCGCCGACAACCAGACGCAGGCCGATGTCCGGCTGACCGCCGATGCCATCGCCATGGACAACGTCGTGGTCGTAGGCTACGGCGTGCAGAACAAGCGCGACGTGACGACCGCCATCTCGTCGATCAAAGCCGAGGATTTCGCCGACATGCCGACGGCCGACTTCCGCGACGCCATGGCCGCCAAAATGCCGGGCGTGCAGGTGCTCCAGTTGGGCGGCCAGCCCGAAGGCAACGTTTCGGTCCGCATCCGCGGCATCCAGTCCGCCACGTCGGGTAACGACCCGTTGTATGTCATCGACGGCATCCCGTGCGATGCCCGGGCCTTCGCCAACCTCGACGGCAGCGACATCGAGAGCCTCGAAGTGCTCAAAGACGCCTCGGCAGCAGCCATCTACGGTTCGCGCGGTTCATGCGGCGTGATCCTCATCACCACCAAACGCGGGCAGAGCGAACACCCCGTCGTCAGCTACGACGGACAGTTCAGCGTTTCGAACGTCACCAAAACGATGGACATGCTCGACGCCTACGAATTCGCCCAAATCTTCAAGGAGGCCCGCGACGGCGCCTATCTGTTCAATGTCCCGACGGGTTCGATCGACGATCCCTACGAGAGCCGTCCGCAAACCTACCACCGCGTCGACCCGCTCATCACGGCCTACCTGCAGGACAAGACCGGCACGATGGTCAACACCGACTGGCAGGACGCCATCTTCCGCACGGCCTACTCGACCAAACATTCGCTCTCTATATCGGGCCGCACCAAGAGCATCAACTATTTCGTCGGCGCCAACTACCTCTACCGCGAAGGCACGATCATCGGTTCGGACTTCGAACGCTACGGGCTGCGCGTCAACCTCGACGGCAAGCGCAACCGCCTGAAATACGGAGTCAGCTTCTCGCCCTCCTATTCGAAGTCGAATTACGTGGACGCCGACGCCCAGTACGGCGGCGACGGCGTAATCGCCTCGGCGCTGATGGCTCCCCCGGTTTTCCCGGTCTACAACTCCGACGGCTCCTACAACTGGGACATGAACGGCTTCCTGCGCATCAATACGTGGGACACCCAGACCAACGAGGTGCTCAACCCCGTGGCGCTGGCGCTCGAAATCGACGACGTGCGCGAGAAGATCAACATTCTGGGCAACGCCTACGTCTCCTATGAGTTCATCAAAGGGCTGGAATACAAATTCACGGCCGGCGGCGACTACTACTCCTACATCCGCAACTACTACCGCCCCTCGTCGCTCCCCCTGCGCGGTTACAAATACCTCGACGCACAGTCGACCCCGCAGGCTAACTATTACAACAACAACTATTTCCACTGGACCCTCTCGAACCAGCTCTCCTTCAACCGCTCGTTCGGCGACCATACGATCAATGCCGTAGCCGTCTACGAAGCCGAGAAATACACCACCCAGACGGCGCAGATCGTCTCCACGGGCACGATCGGCGACGACAAGATCCGGTCCACCAAGGGCAAAACCATCGACCAGGACAACACCTACAACAACAAATACGCCTATACGTTCGCCTCCTGGCTTCTGCGTGCGCAGTACTCCTACAAGGGACGTTACATGGCCTCGGTCTCGATCCGCGGCGACGGTTCGTCACGCTTCGCTCCCAACACCCGCTGGGGTTATTTCCCGGCGGTAAGCATCGGCTGGCGCATCAGCGACGAAAACTTCATGCGCGGCATCAAGTGGATCGACGACATGAAGTTCCGCGCCAGCGTCGGCCAGACGGGCAATGCCCAGATCGGCAATTCGGAATACCTGGCGCTCTACGGCACGACGAACATCGACTTGGGCAACGGACTCACCTCGCAGGTCTACCCCAAACAGATCGCCAACAACGACCTGGGCTGGGAGAAGAACACCCAGTACAACGTCGGCGTAGACATCAGCCTCTGGCGCGGACTGCTCGGACTGAACGCCGACTTCTACTATTCGAAGACCACCGACATGCTTTTCGACGTTCCCGTCTCGTCGGTATCGGGCCTCACGACCTCGAACATGAACATCGGTTCGATGCAAAACAAAGGCGTCGAGTTGTCGCTCTCCTCGCGCCGCTCGTTCGGCGACTTCTCCTACGCCGTTTCGGCCAACTGGTCGCTCAACCGCAACAAGGTGTTGAGCCTCGGCGATGAAAACGCCGACATCATCAAGGAGTCCTCCTACGCCGGCGGCTACTACATCACCCGCGTCGGACAGCCCGTCGGCTGCTACTACCTGATGGTTCAGGACGGCATCTTCCACAACCAGGAGGAGCTGAACTCCTACCCGCATTTCGACACGACGCAGGTGGGCGACTTCCGTTTCGTCGACGCCAACGGCAACGGCATCCTCGAAAAAGACGCCGACCGGGTGATCGTAGGCAACTACATGCCCGATTTCTACTACGGATTCTCGGTGAACCTCTCCTGGAAAGGCTTCGACCTCGCCGCAGCGTTCCAGGGGGTCTACGGCAACGAAATCCTCAATCTCGAACGACGCTACCTGCTTAACATGGAGGCTTCGTCGAACATGATGAAGGAGTCGCTGCAACGCTATCCCTACGGCGAACTGAACCGCGCGACCCGCAAATCGAGCGGCAACAACGGCGCCTGCACGTCGACCTTCCACCTGGAGGACGGCTCCTACCTGCGCCTGCAAAACCTCTCGCTGGGCTATACCTTCCCCGACAAATGGACCCGCCGGGCCGGAATTTCGAAACTGCGCATCTATGTGCAGGGCAGCAACCTCTTCACCTGGACCGACTATTCGGGCTACAACCCCGAGGTCAACAAGCGCGCGGCAGACGCCCTGCGCCCCGGCGAGGACTACTGCTCCTACCCGCTTTCGCGCACGTTCAGCGTCGGCATCAACTTTAACCTGTAATTTCAAAGACGAAGATTATGAAACTGAAATACTACCTCGTTTTCACCGCTTTCGCGTTGAGTTCGTGCGGCGAAGGCTTCTTCGAACAGTACCCGAGCAACGACATCACCGAAGGCAACTTCTACAAAACCGACGATGATTTCAACCAGGGCGTCGTCTCCTGCTACGCCAAGCTCAAGACAGCGATGAGCTTCCACCTCACGGAGATCGGCTACCGCGGAGACGAAAACGTCCTTGAATCGATGGCTGTATCGACGCAGAACCGCTACGACATCGACCATTTCGCTGAGACAGCTAACAACGGCATCCTGAACGACATCTGGAATGCCTGGTACAACGGCATCTATCGCTGCAACGACGTACTCGACCACATGACCGGAGCCAAGATCGCCAACTACGACAAATATCGCGGCGAATGTCTGTTCCTGCGGTCGTGGTGGTATTTCAACCTCTACCGCGTCTTCGGCGTGGTGCCCATCACCCGCACTGTGGTAACCCCAGCAGCTGCCAAACTCATCCCCCGCTGCACAGAGGAGGAGATGTACACGCTGCTGACCGAAGACCTTGCCGAGGCCGCACGCCTGCTGCCCGACACCCGTAACGCCGAAAAGGCCCGTGTGACCGGTATCGCGGCCTATACGCTACTGGCGAAGGTATACCTCACGTTCGGCAAGCATGCCGAAGCCAGGACCGCGCTCGACGAGGCGATGAAGGCCACGGGCTACGGACTGGAATCCACGACGAAACGGGTCTTCGACATCAACAACAAGATGAACAAGGAAGTCATCTTCGCGCTCTACTACAACAAGACCAACGACAACGGACACGGTTACTGGTACAGCGCCAATACCGATGTAATGGCCGACATCCGCAACCCGACCCCCGAATTCAAGGCGATTTACGACGAGTCCGACAACCGGCTGGCGCTGATCGACACCTACACGAAGATACAGAGCAATCTCTTCGCCATGACCAAGTGGTACGACACCTACGACGCCACCTACACGACGCAGGTCGGCAACGACTTCCCGCACCTGCGCTATGCCGACATCACGCTGATGTACGCCGAGGCGCTCGCCGAAACGGACCTGCCGACGGCGCTGACATGGCTCAACAAAACCCGCATCCGTGCCGGACTCGACGAACTGACCTCGGACGACGTGAAGACCAAAGCCGAGTTTATACGCGAACTGGCCGCCGAGCGCGGACGCGAATTCGCCCTGGAAGGCCACCGCTGGTTCGACCTGGTGCGGCTGGGGCTGGCCGTGGAGCATTTCCGCAACCTGGGTTACACGCTCGACGCCCACAACCTGATCTTCCCCATCCCGCAGAACCAGATCGAGATCGTGAACAACCCCTCGATCCTGTGGCAAAACCCCGGTTTCTAATCCATCAACCCTTAAAGTCAAAACAAGCATGAAAAAGATAATCAACCTGTTGCTGGCCCTCGTCCTCACGGCGAACCTCGCAGCGTGCTGGACCGAGGACATTCCCGAGGCGGGTGCGGCGCGCCACCAGGTCACCGGCCTAACGGCCACGCCGGGCGATGAAGAGGTGCTGCTCTCGTGGAGCATGCCCGAAGGCTGGAACCCGACGGACTTTATCGTCTACTACACCAACACCGATTCGAAAACCGTGATCCGGCGTACGGGCGGCCTGATGAACTGCACGGTAACCGGGCTTGCCAACGGCACGCAATACACATTCTACGTGCAGGCCGTCTACGGCGAAAACATCTCGAACTACGTGGGCATTACGGGCAAACCGTCGACCTCGCGGTTCCCCGTCACCGACCTGGCGATCGAAGCCGGCGATGCCTACGTCACGCTCACGTGGTCGAAGCCTTCAACGACGGTGCTCTCCTATACGCTCTCCTACTACAACGAGGACGTCACCGGCGACGTGACGGAACTGCCCCTCGACAAGGATACGACCGCCATCACGCTGGACAACCTGGTCAACGACAAGAACTACTACTTCTCGTTAGTGGCCAACTATGCCAAGGGAACCTCTGAAGCGGCCACCGTCAAGGCCATGCCGACCCAGGCCATCCCTTACAGCCTCGACCGCGACAAGGCAGCCAAGAATCAGCCCATCACCTTCACGTTCAACACCGCGGATTACCCGACAGCCACCGATGTCAAATGGACTTTCCCGGGCGATGTCGTCAAGCAGGGCACGGTCGTCAAATACGGCCTCGGATCGGTCGGCACGCAGACCGTGAAACTGAGCGCGACCATCAACGGCAACGTACGGACCTGGAACCTCGAGGTCGAGATTCGCGAATACGTCGTTTACAGCACCGACTGGGCGCAGGACGGCTCGAACTACAACGGCTTCAAAGGCTCCTGTCCGGTATTCTCGCCCGACGGGAAAACCATCTACATCATCACGTTCAACAAGGTGGCGGGCCTGTACGCCTTCGACCTGGCCACAGGCAGCGAGAAGTGGCGTTACATCCCGGCGGCCAAGTCGAACAGCTACAACATGCTCACGGTGAACCCCGTCACCGGCGACATCTATTACGGAACGACCGGCGCCGGACAATTCTATGCCGTGACCGCCGAAGGCCAATTGAAGTGGACCTTCACCGAGGCTGGCTCCATGCAAAGCTGCTCGCCGGCCGTCAACGCCTCCGGCACCGTCGTTTACATCAGCGACGCCACGGGCAACACGTTCGGCATCGACGCTTCGTCGGGATCGAAAATCTGGTCCTATGCCGCCGGCGACAAGGGCTGCGGCCTGCTGGTCCTCGCGAACGAACTGCTCGTCGGCACGACCTCCAACGCCATCTTCCTCAACGCCGAAACCGGCGCGGAGATCGCCAAAGTCGCACTGGGCTGCACGATGGTCAACAATACGGGTTTTGCCGTCAGCAACGACAAGACGCTGGCCTACTTCGGCGCTAAATCCGGCTACATCGGAGCCGTCAACCTGACTTCGCGCACCATCCACGGCAAACTTCTGGTCGGAGGCGGCAATGCCACGGCCAACGACATCTACGAACCCGTCGTGGCCCCCAACGGCTCGGTCTTCGCCGGATCGAAGAGCGGCGAGGTGTTCAACGTGAAGGGCGACCTTTCGGCCAAGAACTGGGAATATGCGCATACCCCCAGCGGAGCGCCGCTCACCAACGCATTCAACTTCGCGCACCCCTGCGTCGACTCCGAAAACCGGTTCTACATCACAGCGGGACAGGCTTCCAACGTCTCCTACATCTTCGATGCGAACGGCAGCATCCTCGACTCGTGGAGCTACGAGGACAGCGACACCAACCAGAAACAGATGGGCGGCAACAACTACCTCGACGGCGTTCTCTATTCGGCGTTCATCGGCAGTTCCTCGAAAAACGGAATCTTCGTCGGCAAATACGTCGGAGGCGAACGGGCTTCGAGTTGGAGCACCCACGGCGGAGACATCTGCGGCTCGTGCTGCGTAAAATAACCGATTCGGGAGGCGCCGGCCGCACCGGGGCCTCCCTTTCCCCCCCCCCTAATTCGTAACCCGCAATGAAAAAACTTATAATCCTCACCATGGCCTTTCTGCTGATAGACTCCGTTTCACAAGCCAAATATCCGGTCGGCATCTCCCTCAGCATACTGAAAACACCCTCTGTCGAAGGACTCGCGCAAATCAAGGCCTCCGGGGTCGATCACGTCGAGGTCGTCTTCAACTACTTCTGGCGCAACGTCCCCGAGAACGAATGTTACACCCGAGCCTACCGGGTCAAGGCGCTGCTCGAAGAAGCCGGGCTGAAAGTCTGGTCCTGCCACCTGCCGTTCAGCCGCCAGCTCGACATCTCGGTAGCCGATCCGGCGCTGCGCGAACAGAACGTCGCGCTCATGGAGCGGATGATCCGCCTCGCGTCAATCTTCGGCCCGCAGCGGCTCGTGCTCCATCCCAGTTCGGAGCCGATCGCCGACGAAGAACGGGAGATCCGCCTGCAAAACTCGGCCAACTCCATCGGCCGCCTCGCGCTGTCCGCCAAAGAGATCGGCGCAGTGCTCTGCATCGAGAACCTGCCCCGCACGTGCCTGGGCCGCGACTCGGGCGAGCTTATGCGGCTCATCGCCGACTACCCCGAAGTCATGGTCTGCTTCGATTCGAACCACCTGCTCAAAGAGGAGCATGCGCACTTTTTCGAGGCCGTCGGCAACCGCATCGGCACGATCCACGCGTCGGACTACGACCGCAAGGACGAACGTCACTGGCTGCCGGGCGAAGGCGTCATCGACTGGCCCGATTTCCTCCGCCGCCTGCAGGCTTCCGGCTACAAGGGAGTCTTCATGCACGAAGTCCGCGCCGGGGAGACCGCCACACCCGAAAACATCGTCAAAACCTATAACGAGGTAATACTCGGCAACAAGAAAAAATAACCGACAAAATACACTGCCATGAAATACGGACTGCTGAACAAAATCCGGCCGATGCTGTGGCTCGGCCTCTGCGCCGCCAGCCTCGGTGCGGGGTGCTCGAACGACGACTCGGGCGAAACCTCGGAACTGGCCGCCAAAGTCACCCTGACACTTTCGAAATACTACAACGACCAGGGCGCGACATCGCTCGTCACGTGGAAAAGCTCCGACCGGGGAGCCGTCTTCGCCGTCAGACACGGCGCGGCGGAGCCTGCCTACGCGGCGCCGATCCTCCCCGGGTCGCAGAAGTCGCTCTTCCTCTTCACGGTCGACGCGCCGGCGCACGCCGATGCGACGCTCGTGGGCTTCTACCCTTCCGACGCGGCCCTCGCGTGCGAAGACAACACCCTGAAGGCGACCATCCCCGCCACCCAGAGCGGCAGCATCACGCCCTGCCTCGTGGGCAAGGCCACGGCCCGCGCCAACAGTTACGAAGGCTACGACATCGAGCTCAAACAGCTTTTCTGCACGATGTACGTCAGCGTCAAAAAAGGAAATTACTCGATCAGCAAGGCCGTCGTCAAAGCCAACGGCGGTGAAACGATTGCCGGAGACATTTCGATCGGCATCGACGACGGATCGGTCAACGCATCGGCGCAGACGATCACCGTGACGCCGCCTTCGCCCATAGACTGCACCGGCGAGGCCCGGCTGATTCCGGTTATGATCGCCCCCGTGACACTCTCGCAGGGGTATACCGTGACCCTCACCGACACCGACGGCCATTCGTTCTCGGTCGGTTCGACCGATGCCGTGACGCTCACGGCCGGTGACAAAATCGAGACCGACGACGCCCGTTCGACGGAGGTAACCGAACTGATCTTCTGCGGCGACAACATGGTCTACATGATCGACGCGGGATTGGCCGACGAGACAGGCTACAAAAATGCCGTCACGTGGAGTTGGGACGCCACCACCGCCGCAGCGACGCTCGGGCTGGCCGCATCGCGCTGCAACCATCTCGACGACTGCAAACCCGTCGACAACGGCAAGAAGCTCCTGGTCACGAGTTCCTACAACTGGTGCGCGCTGCTCGACATCGCAACCGGGGAGGTGCTTTTCCACACCACGGCGGCCCCCAACGCCCATTCGGCGGAGATGCTCCCGGACAACCGCATCGCCGTAGCCTGCTCCGAAGGCAGCAACTCCGACAACAACAAGGTCCAGGTCTACGACATCGCACGTCCGAACCTCGTCTTGTTCCAGTCGGAACTCGGCTCGGCACACGGCGTGGTCTGGAACGAAACGACCCAACGGCTTTACGCCATCGGCGGCCAGAGCCTCCAGATCTACAAACTGAAAGACTGGACAAGCGCGACGCCTTCGCTCGAACTGGAGAAAACCGTGCAAACGCCCTACGGCGGCCTGCACGACATGTCGCTGGTCAACTCCAATACGCTTTGCATCGGCGGACGCCGGGCATACCTCTACGACATCGGCGCCAACCAGTTTACCGAAATGACGCTCTTCGCCAGTTCCACCGCCATCAAGTCGATCAACTACAACGACGACACGGGCGAATTGTGGTACACCGATTCGACGATTCCGGAGGGTTCGCAAGCCTGGTCGACACAGACCATCCGCTATGCCACCGACCGAAACGGCTCCGCCGCGACGCGCACGATCAAAGTCCCCGACCTGGACATGTACAAGGTCCGCGTCATGAGCTGGTAAGCCCCACCCAAAGCCCCCACCCGGCTAACGGAAACGCCGCCCGAACGTTACAACGTTCCGGACGGCGTTTCTAAATTCGGGCGCTCTGTCACCGCTTCGTTTTCCAGCTTTTGCGCATCCGGCTTTCGATGCCCGGCGTAGCGTCGAGGGCCACCGTCTCCACGATGTCGTCCCACGACTCGGCGACCCAGCCGACACGCTCCCGGCAGCGTTTCAGGACCTCCACGGCCCAGATCTTCACGGCGACTTTCGCCTCCGGCGACACGGCCCATCCGGCGGCCGTTTCGGCGATCCGCTCCAGATCGCCGGACTCGGGCGCATAACGCCCCAGCAGGTCGGCCATGATCTTCCCGAAATGACGCTGCGCGCTGGCGTTGGCGCACGCCGCGAAATCGACCCGGCAAAAGGATTCGGCACGGGGCATGAACGCCTCGGGGGCGTCGAAATAGATCCGTTCGAGCACATAGGCGCCGCGGAACAGCACCTTTTGCCGGACAGGTCCCGGCAGCTCCGGATGCGGCGCGGTCGCCACCGCGTACAACAGATCCACAGCCCCGGCATCGCGCACCCTCCGGGCCGTCTCGTCGGCGAAATTGCCGTGGAACCGCTCCGACAGGAGCCGTATCAGGTCAGCCTCGGTCATACTGCCGGAAACCGCTCAAAACAACTTCTTGCGGGATGTCGTAACGACGAAATCCTTCAGATAGAACGGCTCGAAATAGGCGATGTCCTCCGTGCGGCCTTCGTCGAGGGCCTGCTGGGCGAGCCGGGCAAGCCCGCGGGCCGACGGGGTCACCTCCACGCACACCGCGTCGGAAAGGATGCCGGCGCATTTGCGCGCCCCGCTGCCGAAGATCACGAACGGACGCCCCTGACCGCGGAAGGCGGCGAAACTCCCGGCGTCGACCACCTCGGCCGAAACTTCGCTCTGCGGACGCCCTTCGGCGTCGAAAACCTGCGCATAGACCTCCATGCGCCGGGCGTCGACCATCGGACACAGCAAGGCGTTCGACCAGTCATCTACGGCGAGAATCCCCGCCTCGTAGTCCTCGCGGGCCACCTCGGCCAGCGCATCCAGCGACCCGACGGCCACCAGCGGCTTCTGCAACCCGTAACACAATCCCTTGGCGAACGACACGCCGATGCGCAGTCCCGTATACGATCCGGGTCCCTTACCCACAGCCACGGCGTCGAGTTCGTCGGGCGCAATGTCCGTCTCGCGCAGCAGTTCGTCGACGAACACGCCGACCTTGCGGGCGTGGTCGCGCCCCTCGTCGCTCTCGCGCAGCGACAGCAGTTCGCCGTCCTTGGCGATGCCCACGGAACAGATGTCCGTTCCGGTCTCAATAGCAAGTATTAAACTCATAAGTTATCCTATCGTTTTTTCGCCACCATCGGCGGTTGTCGCCGCCTTCGGCGTCGTTTGCAAATCTGCCCTCCCTCGGAAGGGACTCGTCGCGACGCAACCCGGATTATCCACCGGAACGCAGACGCTATATCACCCCGAAATGCTCCAATGCGCGCCGGATTCCGTCGTCGTCGACCGAAGCCGTCACATAGTCCGCGGCGGCGAGCGCCTCGTCGCATGCGTTGCCCATCGCCACGCCCGCGCCTGCGGCCCGCAGCATCGCCACGTCGTTGCCGCCGTCGCCGAAAGCCATCGTCTCGCCGTTCGCAAAGCCGAAATGCGCGGCGAACTCGGCCATGCCCGTCGCCTTGTCGACACCCCGGACATTGACATCCGCGAAAATCGGGCACCAGCGCGACGCCACGAGCGACGGCAGTTCGGCCATCACCCTCTTTTCGAGTTCGGGATCGAAATAAAAGCACATCTGGCAGCAGTCGCCCCGGTCGAAAAGCGCCCGCAGATCGACCTGTTCGGGGACCGGATGCGCCACCATCTCCGCCAGCCGCACCACTTCGGGCGTCACGCGGTTGACGAAAACCCCGTCGTTCAACTCCAACCCGACCGGAAAATCCAGCTCCGCCGACAAGGCGAGCGACTTCTCGAAGTCGGCGCGCGGAATCGGATGCCGGGCCACGACGCGGCCGTCACGCATCAGGCAGTCGGCGCCGTTGAGCGCCGCCACGCCGTCGTAGGGAATCGCCTCCAGATCGGCCAGATCGGCCGCCGCGCGCCCCGTGACGATGAACAGCTGCACGCCGCGCGCATGGGCCTCACGCAACGCCTCGAGCGCCGAAGCGGGCACCCGGTGGGTCTTGAAGCTGATCAGCGTTCCGTCGACGTCCAAAAATATAGCCTTTATCATTACCGGTAGTTTTTCATCGCCTTGTCCATCTCGCGCCGGGCGTCGTTCTCCTTGAGGTATTCGCGCTTGTCGTACGACTTGCGGCCGCGGGCCAGCCCCACGACGACCTTCGCCAGGCCGCGCTCGTTCAGGAACAGCCGCAGGCCCACGATCGTCAGGCCCTTGTCCTGCGAAGCGCGCTGCAACTTGTCCAGTTCGCGGGCCGTGAGCAGCAGCTTGCGGTCGCGGCGCGGCACGTGGTTGTTGCAGGTCCCCCAGGCATATTCGGCGATGTTGATGCCGCGCACCCACAGTTCGCCCTTGTCGAAATAGCAGAACGTGTCGACCATCGACGCCTTTCCGGCGCGGATCGACTTGATCTCCGTTCCGACCAGCACGACGCCCGCAACGTATTCTTCCAGAATCTCATAGTCGAACGTCGCACGCTTGTTCCGAATGTTTATCTTCTTTTGTTCGCTCATATATTCAATAACGGCACACGAATTGCAATTTTAATTCGCAGGGGTGGGAATCGGTCAAGGTAACTAATTCTTTTATCTTTGATATGTTTTACACATCTTTCTGTTTATTTTCTGTTTGCACACGGTAT
>OGHN01000819.1_pt1 | contig 14744 bp, 10 predicted proteins | sample 1571511 | NCBI WGS metagenome assembly OGHN01 (sample SAMEA2582024, study PRJEB24529) | metagenome | biome: Human gut stool | place: China | collected 2011 | reverse complement strand
ATTCTCAGTTTAGACACAGAGACCACTTCCACCTCCGCAGTAGATGCAGAATTAGTGGGATTGAGCTTTGCGGTAAAGGAGAAAGAGGCTTTCTACGTTGCAATTCCAGCGGAACGTGAAGAAGCCTTAAAATTCGTAAACATCTTCAAACCGCTCTACGAGAACCCGGAAATTCTGAAAGTGGGACAAAACATCAAGTACGATTACGAAGTGCTGATGAATTACGGAGTGGAGATACAGGGAAAGATGTTCGATACGATAATTGCTCATTATCTCATCCAGCCGGAGCTTTATCACAATATGGATTACCTCGCCGAGGTATATCTCAAATACCAGACGGTTCACATAGAAGAGTTGATAGGTCCTAAGGGAAAAAACCAGAAATCGATGCGCGACCTGTCTCCGGCAGAAGTTTACGAGTATGCAGCAGAAGATGCCGACATCACCCTGCGCCTGAAGAATGTACTCGAACCAAAGCTCAAGGAGATAGAGTGCGAGGATTTATTCTGGAATGTAGAGATGCCGTTGGTGCCTGTTCTTGCCCACATGGAGATGACTGGCGTATGTATAGACACAGATACACTGAAGGAAACGTCTAATAATTTAACCAATCGACTCAATGAGATAGAACATCATATCTATGAGTTGGCAGGCGAATCATTCAATATTGGTTCTCCACGTCAGGTAGGCGATATTCTCTTCGGCAAGATGAAGATTGTGGAAAAGCCAAAGAAGACAAAGACCGGACAGTACGTAACGAGCGAGGAAGTATTGCAGCAATTGCGCAGCAAGAGTCCAATCATCGATGAGATTCTGAACTACAGAGGATTAAAGAAACTGTTGGGAACCTATGTAGATGCTCTTCCTAAGCTCATTAATCCTCGTACAGGTCACATCCATGCCTCCTTTAACCAAACCATCACCGCTACGGGTCGCCTGTCATCCAGCGATCCGAACCTGCAGAATATCCCTGTGCGCGATGATGACGGAAAGGAGATAAGAAGATGCTTTATCCCAGAGCCGGGATGTCTGTTCTTTTCTGCAGATTACTCCCAGATAGAACTCCGCATCATGGCACACCTGAGCGAGGATCCTAATATGGTAGAGGCTTTCCTGGAAGGATCAGATATCCACGCAGCTACTGCAGCCAAGATCTGGCATGAAGACATCAAGGACGTAACCGATGCCCAGCGCAAGAAAGCAAAGACGGCCAACTTCGGTATCATCTACGGCATTACCACCTTCGGCCTTGCTCAGCGCATGAACATCGAGAACCGAGAGGCGAAGCAAATCATAGAAGATTACTTCCGCACCTTCCCGGGCGTACATGCCTATATGGAGAAGTCGAAAGAGATAGCAAGGGAGAAAGGCTATGCCGAAACCCTCTTCCACCGTCGTCGCTACCTGCCAGATATCAACAGCAAGAACGGCACAGTAAGAGGCTTCGCAGAGCGCAATGCCATCAATGCCCCTATCCAGGGATCAGAAGCCGACATCATCAAGGTTGCTATGGTGAAGATCTTCAACCGATTCAAGGCAGAGGGCATCAAGAGTAAGATGATCATCCAGGTACACGATGAACTCAACTTCTCTGTTTATCCAGAGGAAAAAGAGAAGGTAGAGAAAATCGTGATAGAGGAAATGGAGAATGCCTATAAGCTCAAGGTTCCTTTGATTGCTGATGCCGGCTGGGGAAAGAACTGGCTGGAAGCGCATTAAAAAGAGCATCAACTCTTTAGGAAAAGACTTAAAAAGAAAGAAGAAAGACTTCAAAGAGCAACAAGAAAGACTTCAAAGAACAAGAAGAAGAAGCCTTTCCTAGCGTTCAAATAAACAAAAAATAGCTGCAAATGGTAAAAAACGAGCCATTTGCGGCTTTTTTTATAGGTTTATGAGATTCTTTTATTATTTTTTTGTATATTTGTAGCAGAAATCTATCAAGTATAGGTAAGGCAAGGAGAATTGAACCAAAATGAACCAACATACATTGGCTTTTTTTCCCTACCTTTGCAAAGAAAAAGAATAATGATAATATAAAATTCAAAGCTTATGAAACATCTATTTTTCCTTGTAGGTTTGCTCTGCCTGATGACAGCACCTATCAGTTCATTTGCCCAGGCACAGAATGCTAAGGACTTAAGAAAAGAACGCTTGGAGATGCTCAAGGCATCTAAGTCTGAACTCAACGAGAAAGCATCAAAGGCTGCAAAGAAAGAAGCCAAGAAGCTTCAGAAAGAAGGCTGGCAGACAGCTCCTGGTGCACTCCCACTGGAAAAGCAGTTGGATAAGTCATACGCTATGCAGTATCAGTATGACGAATCTATGTACCCAATGTACATCATGGGTGAAGCCATGAGTATCGGTGAGAACTATGACGGCGCCAAGATGCAAGCCATGGAACTGGCCAAGCAGAACCTTGCAGCTCAGATTCAGACAGAAGTTTCAGGTCTTATCGACAACTCTGTAGCTACCCAGCAGCTTGCCATGGAAGAAGCAGTTACCGTTACCAAGAGTATCATGGCCAGCAAGAGCCTCATCGTACAGAGCATCGGCAGAACCATCACAGTCATGGAGTGCTACCGTACCTTGAAGAACAAGAACAAGGAAGTACTCGTCCGCATCGCATACAATGGAGCCATGGCTAAGGCTGCTGCCAAGAATGCCATCCGCCAGAGCCTCGAAAACGAGAGTGCGGAGCTTCACAAGAAACTTGATAACGTATTGGGAACAAAATAATATTTGCAAAGTCACATGAAAAAGACTACATTGGCAATTGTTTGCCTGTTAGGATGCACTGCACTCAGCCTCTCTGCACAGGAGGCTGAGAAAAAGCAGCTGCACGAAATCAAGGTAAAATTCGATAAGGTACCAGATGGACTTGCCAACTACTACAGTGGCTACTACTACTACAATGGCAAGGAAATCTATAATATGCGTAACTACCTGATGTACACAGGTAATCGCATCAATGCACTTACCATTAACCCAAGCGGCAGTTCGTATGCCTTCATCGACAGCAAGAAAGACAAGAATACCGTAGATGTATTTAGTTTGATGACCAAGGATCAGCAATTGGGCAAGATTACGACCAACAAGCTGTTTAAGCCACTGGCTATCTGCTATTCACCAAACGCCAAGTTCCTCTACGTGATGGGATCGGATTCCAAAATCCACATCTTTGAAACCCGCAAGACCCGCGAGGTGAAGAGTTTCGCCATCAAAGAACCAGCTACCCGCCTCGATGCAAGCCCTAACGGATTCTTCCTCATCGCCAGCACCAAGGATAAGCTTCAGGTCATCAACCTGGAGAATGAAACCGTGCGCACTACCCTTCCGCTCAAGGCAGCTTTCAAGGACGTAGCCTTCTCAAGCAACAGCAAGCAGATGGCAGTTCTCACAGCAGACGGAACCTGCGATGTATATGATACCAAGACTTTCACCGTGAGCAAGCACTTCGATGCCATGGGTATCGCTGAAAGATGCTTCTTCCACCCGGAAAACAAGTATCTGGCTATCGTAACAGGCGACCAGCGTGTGGCTTTCATCAACCTGCTCAATGAGGACGACCGCCAGTACGTGGATGCCAAGGAAGGCGGAATCAAGTACATCAACTTCTCAAAGAACGTGAAGAATGATATCTATCTGGTACACAACTATACCAGCGGAATCGTCTTTACCCCGGTAGGATTCCTGAGTCCTAACCGTCAGGAGAAGCTGAAGAATGAGTTGAACAGCCGTATGGATGAGTGGATGAAGCGTATGGAAGGCGAGAGCCTTGACGACTACAATGCCCGTGTGAACGAGGAATCAAGATTGAAGCAGATGCGCCTCTTTGAGTCACAGATTGCTACCAACATGGCAGATAATCTCCTCACCACATCCGACGTAAAGCTCGGTAACTATAACTCAGATATGAATATGTTGACCCTGGAATTCAACAACATGCCAAGCATCTACTTGACAGTACCTGTTAGCGAGTTGGAAGGCATGGATGCAGGAAGCCTGGAATTCACCAATACCCAGTATGGATTGAACGACAAGGATGAATTCGAGCTTGTATATACCGAGGTTATCAACAAGAAGACAGGCAAGAAATACGTGTTCGACAACACCGAGCGTAAGTCATTGGCATTCTTGGAGTCAGACGACAACTTCGTACCATTCGAGCAGCTTCAGGGTGCCAAGATGGAAGAGTTGAAGCTTGAGGAAATCAAGAACAAGATCATGAAGAATGCCCAGGAGCAGAACATCATCTCCGATCATACCAAGATTGATGTACATACCAAGGTAGCCAACGCCACCGATGCATCAGGTAAGAACATCTTCAACTATGATGTAGATGTATCTTATACCGTAGATGAGGAGTACTCGGCCAAGGATGACTTTGCACCAGGTCGCTTCAAGGTAGAAGAATCCAATGCCGCTCAGGCAATGCTCGCCATCGTGAAGAAGGCTTTGGAGGAAGATTTCGCCAAATATACCGCAGAGGGCAAGCAGGTGAAGATTCAGATTACCGGTATGGCAGATGCCTTACCATTCAGCCGCACCGTGGCATACGATGGCAGCTATGGCGACTTCGAGCAGGAACCAGTACACAAGAACGGCGAACTGAGCAATATCACCGTAACCAAATCTACCGGTATCGGCGAGAACGATCAGCTGGCTTACCTGCGTGCCATGGGTGTGAAGGATTATATCGAGAAGAATATCCCAGCACTCCAGAAGATGAAGACCTCTTATGATACTTATATCGAAGTATCTGAGAACAAGGGTGGAGAATACCGCCGCATCGGCGTGAAGTTCACCTTTATTGATGTATTCTAATATTGATGGATTCTATAATGAAGAAAGTATTTATTGCTATATCTATTTTACTCTTATCGTCGGGCAGCAAACTGGCTGCCCAGACGATAACTGACTCTAACGACGCCTACAGAGAGTTTGTTCAGCTCGCCAATAAGGACGAGGACAAATCCCAGATGTACGACGCGCTATATCGTTGCTATACGGCAACTTACGCCATCATTACCCACTCAGAGAAGACGAGTGCCGAATATTCACAGGCGATGGCCAATATGAAGAATATCATTGCTTTCCTGCCTAATGCCGCAGCCTATAACAGTAACAACCAGAGCATAGGAAACGCCATCAAGTTTGCACGCGCCTACGTGGATGTTGTCGGCTTATCCGACTTTGCCAATGGTGGTTACACCTCTCAAAATGCCTATTCACAGCTCTCTTACTTTGCGGCAGCCAATCTGGTAAACCGCCGCCAGTATGAGGAAGCTATTCCATACCTGCAAGCTTATCTCCGTTCGGGTGACGAGAAGTACCGTAAATCGGTATTCGTCAACCTCATCAAGGCTTGCGCACAATCCAATAAATATCAGCTTGCCGTCATCACTCTCGAACAGGCATCTGATAACTATCCTACCGACTATGACATCATTTCGTCGGCAGTAAATCTGTGTATCGACCACAAGGATAATGCCAATCTCCAGAAGTTCGTAGGCAAGGGTCTTGCCCTCCGCCCAGACGATGAGACCCTTCTCAACATCCAGGGTAAACTCTATGAGGAAGGCCATCATTTCGAGCAGGCGCTCGATATCTACAAGAAACTGCAAGTAGCTCATCCTAAGGCTCTTGATGTATTGAAACACCTGGCTATCAACAACTATAACATAGGTGTGCAAAACTATAACCAGGCGCTGGAGCTCATGGAAAACGATCCTCACATCAAGGATCTGGAGATCGTATATAAGGATTACTTCACCTATTCTATCGGTCACATCAAGAACATCATCATCAGCGACCCACTTTCGCTGAAATACACCCAGGCTCTCGCCATCGCATACAAGTGTGTAGGTGATAAGGAGAACTTCAATATCATCAACAACAAGCTGGCTTCGCTCGGAGGCGGTAAAATCGAGTCGAACGTGATTCCTCAGCTCATCGAGTTCAATGGCGAGGTAAAGCCAACCATCGCTGCCGCTGCACCTCAGACACAGACACTAAGCAACGACCAGAGTGCTGCAGAGGAGAAGGGAATCCCAGCTTACTCTGCCTTTGCCATTCCATTCATCGAAAACCGCATCGACAAATGGCAGAAGAAGGACAGCTACGAGACACTGGATGAGTATCGCGCCCGTATGACCGAGAAGAACCGAGATGCCAAAATTGCCGAGATGCAGCGACTTGCACAGCAGGAATACATCAGCAAGTACGAATCGAGAGTAAACCTGCGTCATCTGGAACTGAAGCCATACGATGCCGACCACGAGGTATTCCTGGTAACATCGCCTGATCTCGGCGAGATGATCGTACCGGTGCCAAGAGCCAACAACGAGGCACGCATCTTCGCTTCCAACTGGAACGGTATGCAGTTTAAGGATCCACAGTACTTCATCGACAAGGATCACCTGGCACTCGCCAAGCTCACCATCATCACCCCTTCGGGCAAGCAGTATCAGTACGACAACGCAGCAGCGCTCAACTATACCGCCACCAACGTAGAGGTACACTTCGACCCTATCACCGCCAATATGCTGGCATCCAACGAGAATGCAAACAAGCAGACGGTACAGCAGCAGAACGTGAAGCTGGGAACATCGGATGTGGATGAGAATATCCCAGAGAATCCTACCAGCAACACCAAGACCTTTGCCGTGGTCATCGCCAACCAGAACTACAGTAATGTGGCAGGCGTACCACTGGCTCTGAACGATGGTCTTGCCTTCTCCAAGTACTGCGAGAAGACACTGGGCATGCCGGCAGAAAACGTGCGTTACTATGCTGATGCCTCATACGGTACGATGCTCCGCGCCATGCGCGATATCAAGAATATCGCCAGCGCATTCAACGGCGACATCAACATCGTATTCTACTATGCCGGTCATGGTATTCCTAACGAATCTACGAAGGATGCCTACCTGCTTCCTACCGATGCCGACGGCACCCAGACAGAGGGTTGCTACTCTCTGAACAAGCTCTATGCCGAGTTGGGGTCTACCAAGGCAAAGGAGATTGTGGTGTTCCTGGATGCCTGCTTCAGCGGCTCGAAGCGCGAGGAAGGTATGCTGGCTTCTGCCCGTGGCGTAGCGCTGAAGGCTAAGCAGGAAGATCCACGTGGCAACATGGTGGTATTCAGTGCGGCATCGGGCGATGAAACCGCGTTCCCATACTCAGCCAAGGGGCATGGCCTCTTCACCTACTATCTCCTGAAGAAACTCCAGGAAACCAAGGGTGATGTAAGCCTCGGCGAACTTGAAAGCTACATCTCTGAAAATGTGAAGCAGCAGTCAGTGGTTATCAACCGCAAGGTTCAGACTCCTACTGCCACTCCTTCTACCTCGCTTGCAGCAGGCTGGAAAGAGCTGAAACTGAAATAAGAATAACATAAAAATCAGCAAGGATGAGACACTACATTTTTGTGATGATTCTGATGTTCCTGGGCGTAGCTACAACCAGCTATGCCCAGCGCACCAGGAAAGTGCACGGAGAATACATCTACCATGCACCGGAAAACGTTTCGCTGGAGCAAGCCAAGAAGACGGCTCTGAGCAGAGCGCAGATTCAAGCCTTGGGCGATGAGTTCGGCACCGTGGTGGCGCAGCATAACGCTACCCTGATGAACAATACCAACGGCTCTACCCAGACGGATTTCACCTCGCTGAGCAGCAGCGACGTGAAGGGTGAATGGCTGGAAACCATCGGCGAACCTAAGTACGAAATCAGTTACGAACAGGGCATGCTGGTGGTGAAATGCTCGGTAAGCGGAAAGGCACGGGAGCTGGTTGCCACACAGAACAGTTTCGTTGCCAAGATTCTGAGAAACGGTACAGAAGACAGATTCGAAAGCGACAACTTCAAGAGTGGCGACGATCTCTATCTCTCCTACCAGTCATCTACCAAGGGATACGTAGCCGTTTATCTGATAGATGACAGCAAGAATGCCTACTGTCTCCTGCCTTATCAGTCATCTCAGGATGGCAAGGTGAGGGTGGATGCCAACACGAGATACGTATTTTTCAATTCCAAGACGGCTGCACCGCTCTTTCAGCCGGCAGATGTAGATGAATATAACATGACCTGCGAAAAGGCGGCAGAAACGAATTATATCTATGTAATCAGTTCGCCTAACCCATTCGTCAAGGCGATAGACAATGCCGTAGCCGGTTTGCCTAGAGAATTGAAGTACGAGGATTTCCAGAAGTGGCTTACCAAGAACCGTACAGCCGATAAGGATATGCAGGTAGAAATCAAGACCATCTCCGTAAAGAAATAACAGAAAAATAAAAGCCCAGGGCGGAATGCTCTGGGCTTTTTATTTTTATATGGTGTTTGCACTATCTCTCACGCAAAAAGTACTAGCGTAAAATGAAGTGAAACGCTGAAACACTCAGCTTTTATAATCTCTTGATCACAGATTCCAGCTGCTCACCCAATCCGATGGTATAACCCTGAGAGAGGAATACCACTCTGTTGAAGGTATCAGAAATCGTGAAGATAGGAAGCAGGTTCTTGTTCTGAAGCTTCATGTTCTCCACCATCTCCTTGCGGCAGGAACCATCCTTGTCGATACCGAAGATGATGTTCTTTGGTAAACCAGGGAACTCTGAGATTCTGAACTTCTTGGCAGATGCCTCATCCTCAAAGAGAATAACGATAGGACGACCCCACTTCTCGAATACCTGTGCCACCTTGGCGATATCCTTCAAGGCGTGGTTGGTTGGCTCCTGACCTACACCGATCATACCTGTTACGAAGTAGCCGCGACCTGTCTGGCTCAAAAGGCTAACCTCCTGGTTGCTTGGCAAGAGGATGAACTTGGATTCTGAATTGAAGTTACCCTTTACGGTAATCTCTGTCTCAGAACTGCGCAGATTCATATTCACCTGGGTAGTAGCCCCCTGCTTTACATGGAACAGCTGCATCTCTGCGAGCACACCACCGTTGGCAAGACGGGTACCAGATACCAGGGCATAATCGCCCTCATCCATATCTACGCCATTCTTGAAGGTACCGCTCCAGGTACAACCCTCCTCAGGATACTCCAGGAGCGAGGTAGAACCATCAGGGTTGATGCGATGGATAGTGAAATGGCTGTAGTACTTAGGATCATCCACTGCACCATTATCCTTGTAGTTCAGCACGAACTTGCCCATGGCAGAAGCCTTCTGCACGGCATTGTCGAAATCTACGTCAATCCATTCACCACCATTGGCATTCTTATACTGAGTCTTCTTAGTCACCTCATCCACCTGAGCCTCGATGCCCAAGCTTCTGGCTACATCTACGAAGAATACCTTGCGAGAGCGGGCGTCTGTAAGGCGTGAACGATATACGCCGATAGGTGTCTGGGCAATCTGCAGAGCCTTCAGGTCTGGATTGATGCGGATATTCTTCTTCACCCACTCTACCAGGAGATTAGGATTATTCTTGAAGGCTACCTGCTGCTTGACAAACTCCTTCTCGAAGAACTGCTTGAACGGAGTGATGATCATCTCGTTTTCCACGCGAGGAGAAAGCTGATCGCTCTTGGCATTGAAGTTATCTTCCAGGATATCCATCTGCATATCTCTCAAGTCCTTGGCACTCAAGGTACCGAGCAGCTTGATGGCACGGTCGATACGATCCTTGTGATTCTTCAGGAAGGTGAGGATGACACGGTGGTTACCGCTTGAACCTACCAGATACTTCACCATCTTCTGGGTATTCTCCTCAGAACCTGCAGCAAGACCATTATCCTTCAGAGCCTGCAATGCACTCTCCTTATTATAGAAGGTAGCAAGATAGGCATGACGGATAGAATCCTCGTAGGCAAAGCGCTCCAGGTTCTTGGCTCTTGCCTCGGCAGATACCTCTGGGATATTGGCATGCTCTGGAGGAGGAACGATATCGAAGGAGTCACGGAAGAGGATGGTCTTCTGCTCTGCGCCAGGTACAGTTACCTGATGATCCATACGAACCACTACCTTCTTGTCCTTGCCGAAAGATGCCTTGGCAAAGCCATACTTGCCGTTCTTGGATGCCCAGATCATCATATCGCCCTTGCCGGCAGAAAGGAAGGTGTCACCATCAGCACCTGTATATTTGGTTACTACGGTGCAGAACTCTGCATAGTTGTAGATTTTGAAGTCCACCTTGGCACCATCTACAGGATTGCCTGCTGCATCTACGATTTCGAAATCGATGCGGGCAGAAGAACCGTAGTTGTCGATGAGGTTGATCTCGGTATAGTTGGAAGTGCGGAGCATTACCTCCTCAGGACCATTGTAGTCGCCGAACGCCTTGGTGTGCATCAGCATCGCACGGGATGCAGGAGCATTAAACCAAGCCAGGTTCAGTACAGCTTCCGGCTCGCAGGCTCCCAGGAAATACCAGGTACCATCTGCCCAAGCCTCTACCCAGGCGTGGTTATCATCGGTATGTGCCCAGCGTGGGGTATAAACCTGGCGTGCAGGAATGCCAATAGCTCTCAGGGCAGCTACCGTAAAGGTACTCTGCTCACCGCAGCGGCCGTAAGCCGAACGGATAGTAGAAAGAGGAGCCGAAGTACGTCCATCGGATGGCTGATAGGTTACCAGCTCGTGGCACCAGTGGTTTACCTCGAGGATAGCATCCTTCATACCCATACCCTTTACGCGCTCCTTCAATTCCTTGAAAAATACCATACGCGAATTATCCAGGTTCTCATTGTTGATGCGTACAGGGAGCACGAAGTGGCGGAAGAGCAACTCAGGCACCTTGTTTCCCCAAGCCATCTGCTGGCGTGCCTCGAAACTGGTGCGCACATTCTCCAGGAAGAAGCTGGTAGGATAGTCGGTTACATCAGCCACAGGCATGTAGGCATAGAGAAACTGCAAGGCTCCCTGCTCATCGGCTGTAGCTTTCTGCTGCTTGAGCATCTTCTGGTCATAAAACTGCTTACCTACAAGATTTACCTTCTGTTTGAAGGCCGTTTCCACTTTCGTGCGATAAGCTGCATCGGTAATGAAGTGGCCGTTTGCTGCCAACATTGTCTGCCAAGAGGCTAAGAATGTAATGGCGAACATTACTAAAAACTTTCTCATTGTTAGTTAGCTTTTTAATTATATTTATTATATTCCAGTTAATATATTGATGTTACGTTACAAACTTTCTGCAAAAATAATGTTTTTTTTCGAAATAATAGCCATCCCCAAAAGAAAAAATGTTATCTTTGCAGCAAATATTGAGAAATCAAGTAAAAAGAGAAAAAATTAGTAATAATTAAATAACTAAATAGAAAGAAAAAATAGAAACTATGAACAGAGACGATTTTAAGTTTGAAATATGCGCCAACAGCGTAGAGAGCTGTCTGGCTGCGCAGGAAGGTGGAGCCAATCGTGTGGAATTGTGTGCAGGTATACCTGAGGGTGGTACTACCCCATCGTATGGCGAGATAAAGGTTGCCCGAAAGTTGTTGGATAAGACCTTGCTCCACGTCATCATCCGCCCTCGTGGTGGCGATTTTCTCTACACTCCGCTGGAGATTGAACGCATGGAGGAGGATATCCGCCTCTGCAGAGAACTGGGCGTTGATGGCGTAGTGATAGGATGCCTCACAGAGGATGGAGAAGTGGATATGGAGGCGAACCGCCGACTCGTGGAACTGGCGAAAGGCGGCAATGAACTGAAGCCGATGAGCGTTACTTTCCACCGGGCCTTCGACCGTGCAGCCAATCCTCAGAAAGCCTTGGAAGACATCATCTCCCTGGGTTGCGACCGTATCCTTACATCGGGCCAGCAACCTAAGGCAGTAGAAGGCGTAGCGCTTCTTTCAGAGCTCAGGCAGGCAGCAGCCGGACGCATCATCCTCCTTGCCGGATGTGGCGTAAACGAGGATAACATCCGCACCATCTTCGATGCCACAGGTATCCACGAATATCACTTCTCGGCAAGAGTCAACGTGCCGAGCAAGATGAAGCAGCTCAACACCAACGTGTATATGGGTGCCGAGGGTGCTGATGAAAGCAACTCTCCTGTTACTTCTGCTGAAAGAGTAGAGCAAACCATTGCCAACCTTTTGGGATAGGATTTTTCTATAACGAAAAAGTTTTTTCCGATAATAAGAAAGGATTGTTTCCGATAACGCAGATAGCATTTTTCCACAAAACAAAAAGGTGTCGCAATTTCCAATATTCCAGGAAATTACGACACTTTTCCAATATAATATTCACACAATCTTAGAGTGCGATTTCCACAACCTTATCCATCTCTGTAGGAACCTCACCGAGATTCAGAAGCACACCACCTTCGCACTTCTGAACCTTCACCGGCTTCTTGCTGACAAAGTCGAATGCCTTCTTCACCTTCTTGTTTCCAAGAGGCAGGAAGAGGCTCTTATCCTTCAGGTTCAGGATATGAACGAAGAGACGATTGCCCTTCTGGGTAGTAACCCCCCAATCGTGAGGAGCCACGATGCCGCCACGGGTACCATAGATGGTTTCACCGTAAGTCTTCATCCACTCTCCCATTTCTGCCAGGCGCTCCAATGCTACTGCTGGAAGCTCACCATCTGGCTGAGGGCCGATGTTCATCAGCAGGTTGGCATTCTTGCCAGCTGCATTCACCAGGTAATGTACCAGCGTCTTGGTAGATTTATAATCCTGGTCGGTAATCTTATAACCCCACATGCCGTTCATGGTCTCGCAGGTTTCAAGAGGCAGGCGGCTGATGTCCTGACCCGACAATCCTGCCTTATTCTCTCCAGGAAGATCACGCTCGAAAGCCTGAACATCCTCACCCTCGAAAGGAGAAGAGTGATGGTTGTTTACGATCAGGCAGCCTGGCTGCAGGCGATGGATAAGCGCATACTGCTCTGGCAACTGCCAATCGAAGTTAGGATTCTGATCCTGATCCCACCATCCGTCAAACCAGATACATCTCACCTTACCGTAGTTGGTAAGAAGTTCTGTAAGCTGGTTATTCATAAACTGATAGTAGCTCTTCCAGTTACCCTTTGGGTTAGGGCGGCCGGTACCTCTACCTGTTCTTCCCCAAACAGCATCCTCACGATACCAGTCGATATGAGAGTAATAAAGGTGCAAAGCGATGCCCTGCTTGTGGCACTCATCCGCCAGTTCCTTCACGATGTCGCGACGGAAAGGAGTAGCATCTACTATATTATAATCAGAATACTTGGTCTTGAACATAGAGAATCCCTCGTGGTGGCGAGTGGTGAAGCAGATATACTTGGCACCAGAAGCCTTGATGGCAGCCACCCATTTGGCAGCATCAAACTTAGAAGGATAGAAACCGCCAGCCAGCTTGGCATACTCCTTGTAGTTCAGGTCCTTATTGGTCATTGTCCATTCGCCGGTAGCGAGCATGCTGTACAATCCCCAATGCAGGAAGATACCGAACTTATCGTCCTGGAACTGCTTGCGTGATTCCAGGTTTTCTGCAGATGGCTGATAATGCTGAGCCTTATTTTCCTTGGCAGCATCATTCGCAACCATGGCATTAGCCGAAAGGCAAGAGCAACCCAAAGTAAGGATTGCGGCACATAATTGTGATTTGAAATTCATTTTTATTCCCATAATAAAATTGTTATAGTTAGTTATGATGGTGCAAATATACAACTTTTTTTTCAGAGCAAAGCGATAAAACACAAAAAACTCTATATAATAAGATAAAAAAGATGCCTGCAGCGAGATAAGGAAGACCAGGAATAGGGATAAGAAGGGAGTTTTTGGGAAGATTTTGGGAAAAAGATACAATGTTATCATAATTTAAAAGATATAATAAAATTATAATTTATTCAATATTATTTGGAAGTTAGAAAAACTATTTGTATCTTTGCATTGTAGGTCTGAAAGAAGTATAGCAAAACATCTGAGCAATAGGATATTCCCAGATATACAGCAGTACTTGTCTGATAACGACTACAAGAACAAGATTATTAATATAAAAAGAAGAAAGGAAACATTATGAAGAAATATGTATGTGACGTTTGTGGTTGGATTTATGATCCAGAAGTAGGAGATCCAGAAGGCGGCATCGCTCCAGGTACAGCATTCGAGGATATCCCTGATGATTGGGTTTGCCCTCTCTGCGGAGTAGGCAAGGACGATTTCAGCCCTGTAGAGGAGTAAGACTCTTTTGGGAAATCACCCGAAGGAAATCCTCACAAAGGAATCATCTGAATGAAAAGCCTGATATTCAGGCAACACATTCATAAAATAATAGGAGGAACCATTATGACGAAGATTAGAGAAATCTACCGCTGCCAGATTTGCGGCAACGTGGTAGAAGTAGTAAACCCAGGAGCCGTGCTCAGCTGCTGTGGCGAGCCGATGAAGCTGATGAAGGAAAACACCAGCGATGGCGCCAAGGAGAAGCACGTGCCTGTGATAGAACCTATCGAGGGCGGTTATCGCGTAACTGTAGGAAGTGTGGAGCATCCGATGCTCCCAGAGCATTACATCCAGTGGATTGAGTTGCTCACCCCTACCGATGTGCTCCGCCATGAGTTGAAACCAGGCGAAAAACCGGAAGCCATCTTCATGACAAGCGCTGAAGCCAAGGATGTTACGGCTCGCGAATACTGCAATCTCCACGGATTGTGGAAGGGGGTAATTGAAGGATAAAAACCATCATACCAACAAAAGGTCTCATGTCATTTTCCCAATGTAGGGAATATGACATGAGACCTTTTTACTTTATTTACATTCCATTTCTTGCAAAGGAATTACTTTCTACCTTTAAAGGAAAATGTTTCT
>OGHN01000811.1_pt1 | contig 14787 bp, 12 predicted proteins | sample 1571511 | NCBI WGS metagenome assembly OGHN01 (sample SAMEA2582024, study PRJEB24529) | metagenome | biome: Human gut stool | place: China | collected 2011 | reverse complement strand
CGCCCACTGCGGATCCGCACGGTGGGTGGTGTGGAAGGGGCTGAGGATCAAAAGTTCTCACCCCTATCCGATTTCAGACGGCAGGAAAAAGGCCTCCGGATCCCTGGGATCAGAGGCCTTTGTCGCAGACGTCGCCTGATGGAGCTCTGAGGATCAGAGACGCTTGAGGAGGTTGACGATCATGTTGATGCGTTCCTCGACGGTTTCAAGGCGCAGGAACTCGCGTTCGGAGTGAAAGCCGCCGCCGGCGGGGCCGCAGCCGTCGACGACGGGGATGCCGGCCTCGGCCATGTGGTTGCCGTCGGAGGCGCCGCCGGCGTCGACCCACCGGGCGTCAAAGCCCGCTTCGGAGGCGGCGTCGGTGATCTTCTCGACGAGTGCCCTGGTGTTTTCGGAAAGCGGCATGGCGGGCGAGTAGCTCAGCTGCTCGACGGTCTGCGTGACGCCCTCGACCCAAGTCTTTTCGGCGAGCGCGCGGATCTTCGAGATGAGTTCGCGGCCGTCCTCGTCGTTCCAGAAGCGCAGGTCGAGCGTCACTTCGGCGTGGTCGGAGATGATGTTGGCGCCCGTGCCGCCGTGGATGAGGCCGGGATTGACCGTCGTGCCGCGGGTCTTGTCGTCGAGCTCGTAGGCGGCGAGCGCAAGGCGCATGGCGGCGACGTTGGCGTTGCGGCCGTCCTGAGGATTGTTGCCTGCGTGCGCCGTGAGGCCCTTGAAGGTGAAGCGGATGTTGGAGGAGCCCTTGCGGGAGCGCACGAGTTCGCCGCCGGCACGCGCGGCTTCAAAGACGAGCGCGGCCTTCGCGTGCGTGGAGAGCTCGCGGAGCCATTCCTTGGAGGCGCGGGAGCCGAGCTCCTCGTCGGGATTGAAGACGCACCAGACGCTCAGACGCTCGAGGTCTTCGGGACGGGCGTTGCGGCAGGCGTAGAAGATGGCGAGCACGCCGCTCTTGCAGTCGGAGCAGCCCGGACCGTGAGCCGTCGTGCCCTCGATCGAGAAGGGGCGCGCGGCGGCCGTGCCGTCGGGGAAGACCGTGTCGAGATGGGCGTTGAAGATGACGTCGCATTCGGTCGAGCCCGGCTTGTTGCGGCAGATGAGGCCGCGGCCCGCCGTCGGGCCCAGGTCGACGAGCTCGGCCTCCCAGCCGATCGATTCGAAGTGACGCTTCATCACCTCGGCTGCGGACGTGACGCCCGCACAGTTGGTCGTGCCGCAGTCGCGGTTGACGAGTTCGGCGAGGTCGCGCACGTATTCTTCAAGCATGCTCATGGATAATCCTTGTTTTCAATCCGGACTTTGGGCCCGGGCGGTTGAGTCGAATTCCAAAAGGATACCAAGTGATCCGCAGCGCCGCATCGGGATTTCCGAGAACTGGGACGGGGACGGGCCCGCAGGCGGCTGCCTGACGGGCCCTGAGAACCTTGCGAAGGCGGTCTGGCCGTCAATCAAGCCACTTTGCCTCGATGGACTTGAGTTCGCCGCGGCGATCCAGAAGGTCCCAGAGATAGTTCATCACGCGCGTGTAGTCGGGGTCGTCGACGGGCAGCATGAAGCCCATGTAGTTGACGGGCGTGAGCGGGTTTTCGAGGAAGGCGGCGTGGAGGCGCTTGTCCTTCTTCGCGTAGAGCTTCGCCTCGGCGTTTTCCGTGATCATGACGTCGCCCCTGCCTTCGGCGATGAGGCCCGGGATCTCGAAGTTCTTGTCATGGGTCGAGACTTTGGCGCGGGTGAGGTTGGCGAGCACGAAGGCCTCGTTGGTGCCGCCCGGATTCTTGATGACGCGCACGTCGGGCTGGTTGAGGTCGTCGAGCGTCCTGAACTTGTTCTTCATCTTCACGTTAACGAGCGCGACCTTGCCGAACGGCGCGTAGGCGGGCAGGAAGTCGGCGGTGAGCGCGCGAGCGGGACTGCGGGTGATGCCGCCCACGGCCACGTCGAACCTGTTGTCCTTGAGGTCGGCCGCCATCTGCTTCCAGGTGGTCGGGACGAACTCGACCTTCCAGCCGTAGACCTCGGCCATCGCCTTGACGACGTCAATGTCGTGGCCCGCGTAGCCGGAATCCTCCTTCATCGCGAATGGCCTGTAGTCGCCCGGCGTGCCGACGCGAAGCGTGTTGTTCTTAACGATGTTGTCGAGTCTTTCGCCCGCTGCGGCGGGAACGGAGCCAAGGGAGGCGAGGGCTGCGATGGCGCAGGCGAAGGCCGTGAGTGCGCGTGCGTTCATGATTGTTTTGAGACGAAAAAAAAGACAGTCCGCATCCGCTGCCGGCTCGGACGAGGATGGATCGGGGCTGCGAGTGGCCGGCGCAGCCGGGATGCGGCGGGAAGGTGCGAATCCTGAGTGTCGTCAGTCAGGCGTCAGTCTGCGGCGGCCGCCTTCCTGGCGGGCTCGGAGAGAATGGCGAGACAGGCCTCGAACTCGTCCTTGGAGATGAGGAAGGACTTTTCCTCAAGCCTTTCGGAGAAGAGTTCGTGCAGGGCCTCGAGCACGACCGCTTCGGGCGTCCTGCCTTCGCGTTCGGCGATGTTGGCAAGCAGCTCGGCGTCGAAGTCGCTCAATTTGATTCTGATATCGGAAGACATGTCCGTTCCTCCAACCAAACATTTCCACTTTGCATTGTATGTAGGCGTAATGCGTTTTGGAAGGCAGTAGGTGTTCGAACCTAGGCAGAAGTGCGCAGGCGCATTGAGCGCGCAGGGCGGCGCGCGGGGCGCTGACGAAAATAGGGGCCCGAAGCCGATTGGAGAGCTTCGGGCCCGGAAGTCGGGAGCCGCCGTTGCGGGGCGGCCCCGATGGGGAAGAGAAGTGGTTGGGAAGGTTCGTCGACCCTTACTTGGCGACGGCTTCCTTGATGGCGTCCGCAGCGACACGGCCGGAGGTGAGGGCCCAGCCCACGTTGGCGCCGGCCGGGGAGTCGTCGCCCATCACGCCGCCGACGAGTTCACCCGCAGCGTAGAGACCCGGGATGAGCTTGCCGTCCTTGGTGATGACGTTGAGCTTGTCGTTCGTGCAGAGGCCGCCCATCGTGGTGGCGAAGCGGGGACGCTGCTCGACGATGTAGTACGGGCCTTCGGCGGAGATTTCGGCCTTCATGTACTGGACCGGACGGTCGAAGTCGGCGTCCTTCTTGGCCTTGACGAAGCCGTTGTAGCGGGCGACGGTGGCCTTGAGGGCGGCGGCGTTGATGCCGGCCTTGGCGGCGACTTCTTCAACCGTGGCGCCCTTCACGAAGAGCGGAGCGGTCTTGCCGTCCTGGGCGAGGTACTTGTCGGCATCCTCATGGGAGACGCCCGTTTCAGGCAGGCGCTTGTAGAAGCCTTCCCAGGACTTCTGGTCCATGAAGACGTAGCCCTGACCGTTGGCGTTCTGGAGCATCGGATCGAGGATGTGGCGGTTCGAAGCCTTTTCGTTCACGAAGCGCTTGCCGTCGATGTTGACGAGGATGCCGGCCTGGTCGAAGGCGCCGACGTTGGCGTAGATGGTGGACTTGGCCTTGCCCGGCGCGACTTCAATGCCGTTCGGGTAGCGCTTGCCGTACTGCATGAGTTGCGTCTTGGCGCCGAGTTCCATGGCCATGCGGTGGCCGTCGCCCGTGGAGGAGACGGGACCATAGTAGAGCGTGGACTTGATCGGCTCGACGAGCATGTCCTTGTTGTTGCCGAAGCCGCCCGTGGTGAGCAGCGTGGCCTTGGACTTGATCGTGTACTTGACGCCGTTGTCGTCCGTGGCTTCAACGCCGATCACGCGGCCGTCCTTGTCCTGAAGGAGCTTTTCGACGCGGGTGCTGTAGAGCACCTGGGCGCCGTTGCCGGCGATGACTTCACGAAGGTGCTGGGCCATCGTCTTGGCGCCGCCTTGGAATTCAAGGGCGCGGCGGTGGGAGTACTCGGCGAGGAACGACAGGTCGTTCGGGATGAACTTCACGCCGACCTTTTCATGCAACCAGTCGATCGTGGCGCCGACATTGTTGGCGTAGAGCGAGATCTTGGCCGGGTCGTTGAGGTTGTGGCCGTTGGCCATGAAGTCCTTGATCATGGACTCGGGAGAGTCTTCCGTGGAGCCGAAGGCCTTCTGGAGCTTGGAGCCCTGGGCGACGACCTGACCGCCGGAGATGGCGGCGGCGCCGCCGATGTACGGCATCTTCTCGACGAGGATGACGTTCATGCCGTTCATGCGGCCGCGGATCGTGGCGGACATGCCGGAACCGCCGCCGCCCACGACGACCATGTCGGTTTCAAGCGTCTTCTGGCCGCCGGTCTTCTTGACGGCGAGCGGAACGAGGTTGGCGGGATCGACGCCGGCCTGCTTGACGCAGTCGGAGACGGCTTTGCGGATGGCTTCGGTGGTGATGGTGGCGCCCGTCACGCCGTCAACGGCGGGAGACTGGGCGGCGACCATGCGGCCGGGAAGGAGTTCAACGGCCTTGGAGCCGATGCCCACGGTCTCGGACTGCTTCGTGACCTTGATGTCGGCGAGCTTGTCGGCGGTAAACGTCACTTCGACGGTGACGTCGCCGTGGATGCCGGGGGCGGTGGCCGTGTAGGTGCCGGCCTTGAAGCTCGCGGCGGAGGCGGCGGACGCAAAGGCCGCGGCAACTGCAAAGGCGATCAGAGTTTTCTTCATAATAAATTCCTGAACTTGTGATGAGTCGTAGGTTGATGAAAAAGGAGAACGTTTGTCCTTCGGATCGAAGGAGACGGGCCCGCGCCCCCGGGGGATGGAGGCGGGCGCAGGCCCGCAGGAGGAAGAGGAGCCTTACGGGTTCATGGCCTTGTGAAGCGTTTCAAGAACCCTGAGGCAGTCCTCGGCCGGGATCTGGCCCGGAGCCGAGGCCTTGCCGCCCACGCTCGCGAACGTCATGTCGCTGCCGAAGCCCTCGCCCGTGATGCGGGTGAGGACGCCTGCACGGCCCATGGCCATCGTGAGCATCGGACGGACGGAGTGGTAGTGGCGCATCTTGGCCGTGGCGCTCATCACCGCGAGGGCGTCCTCGGGGCTGTGGGCCATGACGGCGATCTTGAGGATGTCGGCGCCGGCCTGCTCTTCGAGCATCAGGCGGCGGATGATTTCATCCTCGTCGGGCGTGAAGTTGAATTCATGATCGGAGATGATGACCTTGACGCCCTGCTTGTGGGCAAGCTTGACGAGACGGTCGATCATGGCTCGGTCGCGGAAGAGCTCAAGGTCGACGATGTCGGCGCGGCCTTCCGTGAGGACGGCCTCGAAGACGCGGCCGTACCATTCGTCGTCGGCGATGAAGGGACCGCCGTCCGTGCCGTTGCGCAGCGTGACGAGCACGACCTTGTCGCCTGCGGCGGCATAGGCGTCGCGGGTGATGCGGGCGTAGTCCTGCGGATCAATCTTGCCGAGGTAGTCGATGCGGACCTCGATCACGTTGAGCGCGGGCATGTCCGCAAACTTCTTCACCGTGGCAATCAGGTCGGCTTCGGTCTTGGAGGTCGTCGGTGCAATGAGCTTCGGACGACCTTCGCCGATGCGCACGCCCTTGATGTCGATCACTTCGACGCTGCCGTTCGTCCAGCCGCCGATGCGGTTCATGGTGTCGACGGGACGCGTCTTCTTGGAGAAGGCTTCGGAGGTGCTGGCCTGAGCAAGGCCCGTGTGCGCAAGAGCGGCGGTGCCGGCGGCAAGGCCCGTGATGAAGGAGCGGCGGTCCATTGTGGATGTCCTTGTGTTGTAGGTTCGCGTTGGAATTCTGAAGGTTTGGGTCGAACTGTTTTTCCGAGGAGCGGTCCGCTCTTCGGCGGACTTGGAATTGAAGTTCTGCTTCAGGTCAAAATTCTGCTAGAGTTTTCACAAAACGCCTACCCCTGCATGGGGGTAAGCGTAAACCCTAGGGTCCTTCCTCCTCTCGGAAGCATCATGAATCCTCTCGACGTCAAGCGTTTTTCGGCTGCGGGTTTTCTTGCGGCGCTGTTCTGGACCGTGCTTTCGGGCCCGGTCTGCGCGGTCGTGCCAGGATCTTCCGGAGTGGCTCCGGACGGGCTTTCGCACCCGTCCCTGACGGCGCCCGCCGACGACACCCGTCCCGTGATGACGGTGGCCTGGCCCGACACGCTCGTCAATCCGTACGACGCCTTCACGATCCACGAGACCATCGCCGCCCTCAAGGAGAGGCTGCGCGGCTACCGCATCAGGACGGCGACTTTCGCGGCCGCCGAGAGTGCGGAGCAGCTCGAGAGGCTCAGGCCCGACTTCATCTTCGCGCGATCGGTGTTTCCGCTCGATGCGGGCGTTTCTTCGGTGCGCATCGCCACGAGGCGCCTCAAGGGGCTCGCTGAGGCGGAGCGCGCCGTGGGCGCGGCCTTCGTCGTGAGGAGCGATTCGCCCTACAGGACGCTCCGGGACCTCAAGGACCGCACGGTTTTCTCATCCCTGCCCACGGCCATCGACGGCTGGCTTGCCGCCGAGCGCGTCTTCAGGCGCGAAGGCATCGATCCCACGCGGCTCTTTGCCAGAGTCGTGCGCCGCAACAACGACTATCCCGACGTCGTGGGCGCCATCCTCTCAGGGAGGGCCGACATGGCGGTCGTGCCGGCATGTCTGCTCGAGACGCTCGGCGACGAGGGCCTCGCGGACGTCTCGGGCCTGAGGGTGCTCGAGAGCGAGGAGTCAAAGAGCGCGCCCGTCATTCCGTGCAGGTACTCGACGGAGCTCTATCCCGACATCAGTCTTCTGGCACTGCCGCACGCGCCCTCCGAAATGGTGCGCGACATGACGATCGCCATTCTGAGCCTCAGGAACACTGCGGGCGCCGAATGGCTCACCAACGTTTCCCACGCAGGCGTCGACGCGCTTCTCAAGGAGCTGCAGCTCGGCCCCTGGGCCTATCTGAGGGACATGAGTCCCGCCGCGCTCTATGCAAGGCACAGGACCGCCTTCTGGCTGGGGGCGGGGCTTCTTCTCTTTCTCATCTTCAACGAGCTGAGGCTCGACAGGCTCGTGAGGCGCAGGACCGAGGACCTCAGGCGCTCGATGGCCGAGCAGGAGAGGCTTTCGGCGGTCGCGGCCGCCACGCGCACCCAGCTCGCGATGTTCGAGCGCAGAAGCGTCGTGCAGCAGATGTCGGGCATGATCGCCCATGAGATCAATGCGCCCGTGGGCGCGATCCGCACCTGGGCCGCCCTTGCAAGAATCAAGTGCCCGCCGGCGGCGGTGACCGATCCGGCGGCGGCCGAGGCGCTCTCCAATGCACTCTCGCGCATCGACGGCGAGGCGACGAGGATCGCCGACATCGTCTCGAGGGTCCGAAAGTATGCAAGGCGCGAGCACGAGCGCGTCGCGATCTGCGAGCTCGACGCCATCGTCGAGAGCGCCGTCAGGGCCTACAGGGCGGAAGAGCGAAGCGACGCCCGCGTCCCGATCAGCGTTGCAGTCGCCGAGCGCCATGCGGGCGTCTTCGGGCAGCCGCTCGAACTCGAGGTGCTCGTCCTCAACCTCGTTCGCAACGCGGCCTCCGCCGTGAGGCGCCTCGACGGCCTCAAGGGCTCCGAGGCTGCCGTCGGGGTCGAGCTCGTGAGGGCTGCGGACGGAAGATGGCGCATCACGGTCGAGAATCCGGGGCCCGTCCTCTCGGCGCAGGTCTTCGAAAGACTCAACGCCCGCGCCGAAGGCCTTGCCTGCGAGGTGCTCGACGGCGAGGCCGGCCGTGAGACTTCGGAAGGCCTCGGACTCGGACTCACGATTTGCAGGGGCATTGCCGACAGTCACGGTGCGACGCTGCGCTTCGAGGCAAGACCCGAGGGCGGCGTGCGGGCCACGGTCGAGATCGACGCGGCAGGCCCCGCAGGAGAGGACGCCGAAGGCAGGAAAACCATGAAGGTGAATGAACAGGGAGAAGAGGCATGAAGCGGATGATCAGGACGCCGCTCGTGAGGCTTGTTGACGACGATGATGCGTTTCGCGAGAGCCAGCGCGAGTTTCTGAAGGCCATGGGCTGGCAGGTCGAGGACTATGCGGGCGCGGCCGACTTTCTCGAGCGCGACGACCTCTCGAGGCCGGGCTGCCTCGTGCTCGACATCCGCATGCCCGGCATGACGGGCGTGGAGCTTCAGCGCAGGCTCTTTGACGCGAAGTGCACGCTGCCCGTCATCTTCCTCACGGGGCACGGCGACATCACGACGGCCGTGCACACGATGAAGTACGGCGCAGCCGACTTTCTTGAAAAGCGCGGCGATCCGCTTGCGCTTGCGGGGGCCGTCGAGCGCGCCTGCGCGAAGTCGATGGCCGCCGAGAGCGATGCGGCCGAGGCGGACGACTACAGGAGGACCTTCGAGTCGCTCACCCAGAGGGAACGCGAGGTGTTCATGCTCGCCGCCGAGGGACTCACCAACAAGGACGTTGCCGAAAGGCTCGGCATTGGCGCCGAGACGGTGAAGATGCACAAGGCCAACGCCTACGCCAAGCTCGGCGTCGCAAGCGCGCTCGACGCCTACCGCTGGCTCGAGAACCTGCCTGCGGACTACAGGGCGGGCCTTGCGGGGACTGGCAAATGATGAAGGACACGAGAGGTGGCGTCATGACGCAGAGGCGCCGTCTTCTGGCGGGCGCGGGTCTTGCGGCGGTGCCGGGCCGGCTTCTTGCCGCGGGCGCGCCTGACACGCTCGATCCGGGCGCCTCGGGCGTCTGGGACGTGATCGTCGCGGGCTCGGGTGCGGCGGGGCTCTCGGCTGCGGCCGCAGCCCTGGAGTCGGGCGCGGGCCGCGTGCTGGTTCTTGAAAAGGGGCCGCTCGTGGGCGGACATTCGATCTATTCGAGCGGTTCGGTTTCGGCCGTGGCGCCCTCGCGCTCGCACGATCCGAACGACACGCTCGGCAGGTTCGTCGAGGATGCGCTCGAGGTCGGCGGCGGCACGGGAGACGCGGCGGTGCTCGCGAAGATCGGCGAGGATTCGGCGGGCGTGCTCGACTGGCTCGAGAGCCTCGGCGTGTTCTGGAGCGAACCGTTCATCGCGTATTCGGGCAAGCAGGCCAAGAGCTACGCGATGCCGGGCAACTCGGCGGGCCGCAGCTACGTGCTTGCGCTCATGGCGCACCTGAGGCGCTTCGGCTGCAGGCTTGCGCTCTCGACGCCCGTGACGGGCTTCAGACCCGAGGGGCATGCGTGGGTTGTCGAAGTGAAATCGCCGCAGGGCGCAAGAACGCTCAGGACGCGAAGCCTCGTCATCGCCTGCGGGGGCTTCACGGCCAACGTCGAGGCGCGCATGAAGATCAATCCCCTGCTCACGCCCGACGTTCCGACGAGCGCCAATCCGGCGGGCACGGTCTTTGACGGGGCAACGGGCGAACTCATCGAGTGCGCGGGACGAAACGGCGCGTTCGTGACGACGGGCTTCGGCCTTCAGGCGCTTCCGTTCTGGGGCGGACGCCTGCTCGACTATCAGGGCGCCGACATCTACGTCGACATGCACGGCAGGCGATTCGTCAACGAGAACAGTCCCTGGAACGTGATTTCGAACGCCATTCTGTCGCTTCCCGAAAGGCGCTGCTGGGTGATCACGGACGACCGTTCCTTCAAGGGAGCGACGCTCGGCGTCAAGCTCATCAACGGCGTCGTGAGGAAGTCGGACTCGATCGACGCGATGGCGGCCGCCATGGACATCGAGCCCGTCGTGCTCGCGAGGACGATCGAGGACTACAACAGGGCGGCGGACAAGGGGTTCGACGCACGCACGGGCAAGAGGCTCTTTCGCCAGAGGATCGAGCGGCCGCCCTTCTACTGGGGAGCCGAGCGCATCTACGTGCACACGACGCTCGACGGCATCAGGACGAACCGTGCGGCCGAAGTAATTGCGTCCTCGGGCGGCCTCGTGCCCGGACTCTACGCCGCCGGCGAATGCGCGGGCGGCATTTTCGGCGGCGACCGACTCGGCGGCGCAGGCATGACCGCCTGCTTCGTGATGGGACGCGAGGCTGGAAGACAGGCTGCGGCAAGAGCGAAGGAGCTCCAGGCCGCAGCGTGAGCATCCGCGCGCATGGACGCAGGGCACGGCGGAGAAGCCCGCAGGCTTCGCGCCGCGCCTTTTTGCGGCCTGCGTCAGTGAATGACGTGGCCTGCGTGCGTCTCAGGCATCGCGTGAGCGCCGTGCGTCATGTGCATGTCGTCCGAAGCCCGCCAGCCGAACTGCACGGGATCGAACATCCCGAAGACCATGGCGGCGTGGGAGAGGACGAGATAGACGACCACCGCCGCGACGGCCGAGCGTCCCTTCCAGACGGCCGTCCTGCTGCGGGCGACGAGGCCGCCTCGAGAAGGCCGACGTAGATGAACGGAAGGCCCGCGGCCACGTAGGCGAGGGCCGAAACGGCGTCGACCCAGGTGCGCCATGCGACGACCGACGAGAACTGAAGGGCCACGCAGCCCGAGAGGAGCGCGATGCCGAGCGCGGCTGCATAGGCCGAGGCCTTGTTGAAGGCGGCGAGGGCGCCGCCCTGAGGCGGCTTGATGAGCAGAAGGATTTCGCTCACGACGTAGCACTCCGCGAGCAGCATCGGTGCGGCCATGAAGAGGACGAGCATGTGCCAGGAGCCCATCATGAGCTCCATATAGTGGGTCATTTCCATTTTGTGTGTCTCCGAAAAAAGAAGCTTGAGTGACGCGGACGGACGGCTGTCCGTCCGGAAGGCGTGCGGGCGCAGGGCCCGAAGCTTCAGGCTTTCGGAGGCGGAGAGTCCCAGCCGAGGATGACGCTCGTGTCGGCGGGACGGGAACCTGTGGCGGGCGGGAGGACGGAGGCGGAGTACGCAGTCCGGCACTCGGGCGCGGGCGCCGCGGGCGGCGTCACGCAGCAGAGGCGATCGGTGCAGGGCGCTTCGTGCGCCGATGCGGAACATTCGGCCCAAACGGCCTCCTCGTGACGCGAGGCGCGTGACCCGACTGGGGCGGGTTCTCCCTGCCATGAGACGGAGACCGCCTGCACGACGGTTGCATGATCCGGACAGGCGTGCGCACCGCAAGGCAGCGCAAGGAGCGCGGCTGCAGCGAATACGAAGGCCATTAAGCGGATCAATATTGTGAAAACGCCTCTGAAAGAATTGAAGACGGAATAGATTGTAGCTCCGATGCATTCGGGCGGCATAGGGCGAACGCAGTAGGCGGTGCGGGCGGCGGATAAAAACAAGGCGCCGTGCCCGAAGGCGCGGCGCGAGAAGGAGGGAGGCGCCTGATGACGGTGCGCCTCCTGAGGAGGCCTGCGGTTCCAAAGAGAAGAGAGACCGCAGGACTGAATCCGCCGATGCTTATCGGCTGAAGGCCTTGTCGAGCGAGATCGGAAGCGCGCGGTAGCCCATGGTGGACTTGAGCACGATTTCGACGGACGGTTCCGTGGAACCCCACTTGAACTCGTTGATGACGGGGTTCGGGCTCACGCTCTTAAACTGCTTCATGTTGAGCGAGGCGGTGGCCGAGTAGACGAAGACGGAGTTCTTGTCGGCCTGGTATTCGGTCACGGAGGTAATCGGGCTGTACCATTCGAAGCCGCGTTCCTTGCCGTATTCCCAGACCTGCTCGATGGTCATCTTCTTCTGGTCAATCCTGTAGATCACGGCGCGGGAGTACTTCATTTCAGGCAGCGCCGGCTGTTCCATGCCGCGTGCATCACCGTTGTCGAAGACGGAGAGGTAGAAGACGTCCTTGTCGGACTTGGAGTCGATGCGCCAGCCGGTGTGCTGCGTCCAGGTCCAGTCGAAGCCGCCCTCGCACTTGGAGCCTTCGCACTTGAGCGGCTTGCCGTTCTTGTCGATCGGCGTGAGAAGCTTGTCCTGGAACTCCTTCTTCCAGCCTTCATGCGAGCCGACGATCCACTTCACCTTCTTGTCGCGGCCGATCTTGATGAGGGCCGACTGGTGGCGGGAGGAGATGATGATCGAGTCGTCTGACGGGTCATAGTCGACGGAGTTGACGTGGGCCCAGTTGCGGCCCGGACCGACGCCCGCGATGTCGCCGAACTGATTGTTCGTATCCATCTTCGCGAGTTCTTCGGCGGAGAGCGTCTGGCCGGACTTGGAGGCGTCGACGTTGAGGCACACGGCGCCCTGGTCCATCGCCTTGATGACGTTGTCGCGATACGGGTCGAGGATGTCGAAGAGACGGAAGTCGTCGACGGCGCAGCCGTTCTGGTCGACCTCAAGGATCACGTCGCGGACCGTGTGGACGCGCTTGCCGTCGGGACGGCGGTAGTCGGCCGAGGAAACGCGCAGGAAGTAGTGGCCGTTCTGGGCCGGGTCCATGGCGTGCGAGAAGTCCGCGTAGCCGGCGGGCAGGCGGCGGTTGAAGACCTCGCGGCCCATCAGGTCGTACTTGGCGTAGCGCTGGCCGTAGCCGAAGGTGAGGAAGCCGTCGTCGGCCTGATGGAAGCCCATCATGATGCCGGACTTGTAGATGTTCTCAGGATCGTAGATCGGCGAGACGAACATGTACCAGCGGACGTCGCCCGCCGTGTCGATCACGGCGTTCTGCGGATAGTAGACCCACTCGAGGGCGCCGCCCATCGGATTGTTCCATGTCGTGCGTGCGACGTTGCCGCCCGAAGGCAGGAAGTTGTTGATGAAGTAGAGGCGGTCCTTGAATTCGGGCGCAACCTTCTTCACTTCGGTTTCGAACATGGCGTGGTGCTGGGCGGCCGTGCCGTTCGTCTCAGTGTGGATCCCGGGCGCGTAGATGCGGTAGACCTCGTTTTCGACGCGGGTTTCCTTCGTGCCGTCGACGAGCGTGTAAGACACCTCGACCGTGTTGTTGTAGTCGGGATAGAGGCCGAAGACCGGGATGCCCGCATGGGTGCGCAGCTGAACATCGCTCACGTTGTACTTGATTTCGGCGCCGCCGTGCTTGGGAACGATGCGGACCGCGGCATCCTTGAGCTGGTAGCCGCCGTTGCGGATGACGGCCGTGAGCGGCGCGATCTTGTACGGGTTCGTGATGACTTCGCCGATCTTGCCCTGGACGGCGTACTGGACGTTCGGGCCGGAGCCGCCGCCCGAGGCGGAGGCGGTGCCCGGAAGAATGCAGGCGGCGGCAACGGCCGCGGCGGCAAGCTTCAGTGTGAAGGACTTCATGAGGAAACTCCTTTGGATCCCTGGTCGGGGAGATGAAAGCGTGGTTTTGTCTTCTGGCGCGGACGTACTTTAGGTCGCGGCATTCTCTGCCGGGAGGCTGTCGCGCCATGGCTGTAAGGTTAGAGAAGACCGGAATTTCCAACCATTGTGAATTTCAGACGTGTTCAGGTCATATTTGACGAATGGAACCGTTCAAAAATGAGAAAAGAACCGAGGGAACCTCTCGACCGCGACCATTTGCTTCTCTTCAGGACGCTCTGCGCGCCGCACAACCTTCAGCGGGCCGCCTCGCAGCTCGGCATGCCGCAGGCGACGGCGTCGCGCTCGCTCACGAAGCTTCGCGAGGCCTTTGAGGACGAGCTCTTCACGCGATGCTCGGGCGGCCTCACGCCCACGCCAAAGGCGCTCGCGCTCGAGCCGAAGGTGGCGGCCGTGATCGCAAGCTTCGAGGACCTCTTCGTCGAGGAGACCTTCGATCCCGCGAGTCTGGTGCGCGAATTCAGGATCGCGTGCGCGGATCATGCGATGTTCTACATCGGGCCCGCCGTCACGCTCGCTTCCAGAACGGCGCCGGGCGTCACGTTCAGGCTCTCGCCCAACGGAGACGACTGGGTCGTGGAGCTCCAGAGAGGTGATCTGGACTTCCTAAACAACCTCGCCACTGAAGTGGGAGGCTTCCTGCGGCTGTTTCTGTGATCTTTCCCATCGAGCGCGCGCCCGAAGGCTGCGCATGCCTGCCGCTTTCGTCGTGCAGGAGCGTGCTCGTCGTGCGAAGCGGTCATTCGCTGGCCCGAAGGTTCGACGAGGCGGGCGCACTCACGCTCGAAGAGTGTCTTGCGCACAGATACGTGGAAGTCCGACCGGGCCCCGAATGGGTGCTTAGGGCAATGGACGCGTCGGTTTCCGAGGCCTGGATCGCAAGGCCGCGTGCGGTGAGAACGCCGTACTTCTTCAGCGCCGTGCAGATGGTGAGGCGTTCCGACCTCTGCTTGACCTGTTCCGAGACGCTTGCGCGTGAAGTCGCGGGCACGGATGAATTCAGGATTCTGCCGCTTCCCGAGGAGTGTTCGAAGAAATGGGTTCCGAAGCTCGTCTGGCACGAGCGCGGACATCGGGATCCCGCCATGCAGTGGCTGAGGAGCGTGATCACCTCGCTCGTGCACGAGCAGGATTCGGGTGGGTGAGGAAAGAGCTGCAGATGGAAATGAAGGGCCGGTTCCGTGAAGAACCGACCCCTTTCCGTACGTCTGCCTGCCGGGCCGTTGGAGGAGCGTGGGTCCGGCCGGGCGGGCGTGCATGCATGCGGCGGAGAAGTCCGCATGCGTGAGGTCGATGCCGGGCGCCGTGAGGAGAGAGGACGGCGCCCGGCACTTCTCAGTCGTGAGCCCCGGAGGTCTCGTCAGGCGACTTCCTTCGCGGCGTTTTCGCCGGCGATCTGGCCGAAGACGAAGCAGTCGAGAACGGCGTTGCCGCCGACGCGGTTCGTGCCGTGGATGCCGCCCGTGATTTCGCCTGCGGCGTAGAGGCCCGGAATGACCTTGCCTTCCCAGTCAAGGGCCTGGGCCTTGACGTTGGTGTTGATGCCGCCCATCGTGTGATGGACCATCATGCCGGTGTAGCAGGCCCAGAAGGGACCGTCCTCAATGCGCTTGGTGAGGTTGACAGAACCCGTGCGCCGCAAGCCTCTCATTTAATGACATGGACCACCCACCC
>OGHN01000793.1_pt1 | contig 14966 bp, 9 predicted proteins | sample 1571511 | NCBI WGS metagenome assembly OGHN01 (sample SAMEA2582024, study PRJEB24529) | metagenome | biome: Human gut stool | place: China | collected 2011 | reverse complement strand
GCATTTGTCAATGCACGTCAGTGGATTGAAGAAAGAGCTTTGAAAAAGTAAAAAGGTAAAAAAGTAAGAAGGTAAAAAATGAATAATAGCGTAAGTTATCTTACATTATTCAAAACATTTTTGAAGATTGGCATAGTCACCTTTGGTGGTGGCTATGCCATGATTCCTATTATAGAATCCGAAGTCGTCGACAAGCATCATTGGATGACGAAGGAGGAATTTCTGGATGCCATTGCCACTACCCAGGTTTGTCCGGGCGCCTTGGCCATCAACATGAGTTCCCTGCTCGGATATAAGTTGGCAAAGACACCGGGAGCCATCGTCTGCACCCTCGGCGCTTCGTTGCCATCGTTCCTTATTATCTTGGCGATAGCCATGTTTTTCCATCAGTTTGAAGACAACAAGGTTGTTGCTGCCATGTTTGCAGGCATCCGTCCTGCCGTCGTGGCATTGATAGCCGTACCTACATTCTCGCTTGCCAAGAGTGCCGGTATTTCGCTTGTCAACTGCTGGATTCCTATTCTATCCGCCCTTCTGATCTGGCTTTTGGGCGTCAACCCAATCTGGGTGATTATCGCAGCTGCCGTAGGTGGCTACATCTATGGACAGTTTATCCAGCCAACGGAATAAAGGTAAAAGGGTAAAAAAGTAAAAAGGTAAAAAAGTAAATAGCTTAAAACATAATGATGATATTTTTTCAGCTTTTCATCGTATTCATTCAGATAGGCATCTTCGGATTCGGAGGTGGCTATTCCATGATATCCCTGATTCAGGGACAGGTTGTTACGCAGTATCATTGGATGACGATGAAGGAGTTTACCGATGTGGTTGCCATCTCTCAGATGACACCGGGACCTATCGGCATCAATGCCGCTACCTATTGTGGCTATACAGCTGTCCATAATGCCGGCATGAGTGGCATGATGGCTGTACTCGGAAGTGCCATGGCAACCTTTGCTTTGGTTCTCCCATCCTTGGTTTTGATGATTCTTATCAGCAAGATGCTGTACAAGTATATGAACACCACAGCCGTCCAGAGCATCTTCATCGGTCTTCGCCCAGCCATTGTCGGATTGGTTGGAGCCGCAGCCCTGCTTCTGATGAATGGCGAGAACTTCTCTACGCCAGCCAATCCCTGGCATTTCTATATCTCCATCGCCCTCTTCTTTGCCACCTTTATCGGCGTGAAGGTGATGAAGATCAATCCTATCCGCATGATACTCTACTCGGCTTTTGCCGGACTGGTATTACTATATTAAACAAAATCTTTCGATTTTATTTGGTAGTAATAAATAAAAATCGTACATTTGCAACAAAAAGGAGATAGACCATGACATACTCACAGGCAGATATTACCGTTCCATACGCTGTGGCGAACTTTGCAGAGATTCGCCACAAGGGATATTATTATGTGGACAAGACCAACTATATTCCACTGCTTGAGCGTTACAAAGCACCAGTTTTTCTCCGTCCTCGCAGATTTGGAAAGAGTCTGCTCGTTTCCATGTTGGCTCACTATTATGATCGTAACATGGCAACACAATTCAAAGATTTGTTTGGTGGAACTTGGATTGGCGAGCACCCAACAAACGAGCACAATCAATATCTCGTGGTAAGATATGACTTTTCCACAACTTCCGTTGCCAGCAAGAAGGAAGACATCGAGAAGAACTTCAACGCAGTGAATTGCAGTCCACTCCGTACATTGGTGGAACGCAACAGAGACCTTTTTGGAGATTTCAGGTTCAGAGAGGATGGCAATGCCTCCAACATGTTGGTTGAAGTATGCGAGTTTATCTCTTCCCATAATCTTCCACCTCTTTATATATTAATAGATGAATATGACAACTTTACCAACCAGCTACTAGTTGTCTATAAGGACTCGCTGTACCAGGACCTGACCACAGGGGAAAGTTTCCTACGAACATTCTTCAAGGTTATCAAGGCAGGCATTGGCGAAGGCACCATCCGTACTTGCTTCTGTACTGGAGTACTGCCTGTCACCATGGATGACTTAACCAGTGGCTATAACATCGCAGAGATGTTGACACTGAAGCCTGAATTTACCAACTTATTGGGCTTTACCCATGAGGAAGCAGCCCAATATCTGAAGTATGTCATCAATAAATATGGCCCTCAAGCCTCTTTCGAGGAATTGTGGACTCTGATACTCAACAATTATGATGGTTACCACTTTTTACCAAATGCGGAACCATTGTTCAACTCTACCATTCTGACTTACTTCCTCAAGAACTTTGCAGAACTGAAAGGCGGCATCCCTACGGAAATGGTAGATGAGAACCTACGTACTGACACTAGTTGGATAAGAAGATTGACCATCACGCTTGACAATGCCAAAGAAATGCTCGACAGCCTGTTGATGGATGGAGAATTGTACTATTCACAAGCCGATTTACGCAGCAAGTTCAACAAGCAAAAGTTCTTCTCCCCAGAGTTCTACCCTATCAGCCTCTACTACTTGGGCATGACCACCCTGAAGGACAATTACAAAATGGCTTTGCCAAACTTGACGACCAAGAGCGTATACATGAGTTACTACAACGAATTGAATAGTATCAGTGACAATGCCCGTAAGTTTGTTCCTGCATACGAGGCATTTGCCAGAGACAGAGAACTGGAGCCATTATTCCATAACTATGTGAAGGAATACTTAGGTCAGCTTCCAGCCCAAGCCTTTGACAAGATGAACGAGAATTTCATTCGCTGTTCATTTTTCGAGTTGCTGAGCCGCTACTTGAGCAATTGCTATACATTCGCCATCGAACAGAACTTGCCATCAGGTCGTGCTGACTTAGTGCTGACCGGCATTCCTGGCACATCATTCCACAACGACTGTCGCATCATTGAGTTTAAATATTTCAAGTCTAAAGACACAGGCATCGTTGATCATTTGGAAGAGGCACGCTTAGAAGATGCCCAACAGGTGAAGGCTTACGCCGCAGATATGCAGAAAGCCTATCCTCACTATCAAATAAAAGCATACGTAGCTTATATCGCAGGCAACAAGGCTTGCAAGATTTTCAAAGTGAAAAGTAATGATTGATTATAGCAAACAATGAAAGGTTAAATAAACATTATACAACATGCCATGCCAATAAACAAGAATGCTTTCATAAGATACAAAATACTGGACAAATGTTTCAGCGACAAATACCATAAGTACTTCATAGAAGATCTTATGGAAAAAGTCAATGCCCAATTAACAGATGCAGGAATAAAGTCTATATCCAAGAAACAGATATACGATGACATCAAGTTTATGAAAAGTAGCGAAGGATGGGAAGCGCCAATAAAATCCTATCAAGATGGCAAGCGCAAGTACCTACGCTATGAGTACGACTTTTCCATTATAGAGACTCCGATAACAGAGATGGAAGTAGAGCAACTCGAAACGCTTATCACTTCACTTTCTCGTTTTCAGGGCATACCTATGTATAGTTGGATTGAAGAATTGCTTACCAATCTTCGATACCGCTTTGGTCTAAGAGGAGTAGAGACAAACTTTATTGGATTTGAACAAAACCGAGACATGAAAGGCTTGCGATTTCTATCCACTCTTACCAACTGCGTTATCAAACGCCAACCTGTCCTCATCGACTATCACCCTTTTGGCAAAAAGGTCGTAAAATGGACGATTCATCCGTACTACCTCAAGCAAAATAATAATAGGTGGTATCTTTTAGGATATAATTCAGAATTTGAAGATTTATCCATTGTTCCATTAGACCGAATCGAAAATATCGAATATTCCGATACAGCATTCAAAAGAAACTTGCGTTTCGATTTCGATGCTTATTTCCGTGATATCCTTGGCATATCCATAGAGAAGGACAAGAAGACAGAGCATATTCGTCTGAAATTCTCCCCACAACGCCTACCATACGTGATTTCCAAGCCGATTCACCATTCGCAAATAGTGGAGAATGAATCAGAAGGAATTATCTCACTAAATCTTATCCCTAATAAGGAATTGATTTCTGAGCTCATTTGGTTCCGTGATGATGTGGAAATACTCTCTCCAGAGTCTCTTCGAGAAGAAATTAAGGAGATAATCGCAAAAATGTATCAAAAATATTTTGGTGTGAAGAAAGACTACACAACATCCCTGTAATTTTGCAGTCGTAAAACAAAAAGCAAAAGAATATGCAGACAGTAAACAACAACTTCACAGTAGAGGCACTTGTTGCCAAGTATCGTAACTTCGTAGATGAGCATTGCCCAAAAGAGTCATATTGGGATCCAAAAGAAGGGAACATTTCCGGTCCTTTGGATCCTATAGATTGTTATGCGGAAGCGCATTTGCTTGTTACTCTTTATAAAAGAATCGCAGGCGAAAATACAGACCAGAACATTTTGGAGGCATTATCTAAATATACGGCCGCTTTTTATACAAATGCGCTCAATGAAGCGGAGATGGATTTCTTGGCTAATCACTTCTCCAAAGTTTCAACCTTTATTTTTAACAACTTTGCTGATAAATACACCAAAGGTTGGATTGGTAGACCTACTCAAAAGGTTTATGAAATCATTGAAAAACTTAAAAAAGTAGAAGCTGGAAAGACTATATTCATTGGCGGAGCAGGTTTATGCGATATGGCTTTGCTATTTCCTAACTGCACAATTAAGGGATATAGCGAATACGACTTTTTTGAGGAACTTATTGGTGACAAAGAAATGTGGGCATTAGGGCAAATCAGACTATTTGCTGCAGGCATTAAATCAGAAATTAAACCTTTTCATGAGGATACGAAAAATTCTCAATATATGTCAGATGTCGATATTGCTATCTTTGACACAGCCGACCGTTATTCTTACCCATTTTCCAACGGGTCAGAACATCTTTTCCAATATATGAAGCCAAATAGCAAGTTTTTGCTATTTCTGGACAAACAGAATGCAGCAGGCAACTCTATGGCAGGTTTGACCAAAATGCTTGTAGAAAAGAAATGCATTTATTCCATAGTTTCTTTTGAAGAGCCTAATGCCATTTTCGGCACAAACACGACTAAAACGACTATTTGTGTTTGTGCAAATAAGGCTGTAAGCAATATCGTTTGCATTAAGAACGATGCTACAGGTGACCTAATACAATTGTCAGCTAATATGCTTGACCCAACAATACTTTGGCCAAGCTACTATTTGACTGCAAAATCAAAGGAAGGTATTGCTCTTTCAGAAATAGTGTCATTCCAAGACTTAAAACCTAAGAATATGGAAGACATTGTCTTTAAGAAGACAACATTTAACGACGAGAAAGAATGTATAGAGTGGATACTCTCTGATAAAGAAAAGAATATCCTTGTTGTTGCTCCGACAAACCTTTCTACAAGATATGAGGATGCAAAACTCTGCAAAGAGAATTTACATCCGGCAGGCGACCCTTTGTTTGAAAAACAATTAGGATTGCTTTGCAATATTATGCAGCCTTGTGTTCTTCTCTTCGGAAGAAAAGATAAGCTCGTTGCTGGCTATATCAAGGATTTACCATCTGAAGGTATTGTTGCTTACAGACAGTTCGCTTGTCTTGTTCCTAAAGAAGGCATTGATGTGCGATATGTTGCAGCTTTATTGCTCATTCCTGAGGTTAGAAACCAAATCATGTCCATCTGTGAAGGAGAAGTGGATGCACAACTCTTCCCATTGATTATGGACAAGATTATTGTTCCAAATCACACCGATTTGGAACGAGCTACATTCTTGTCGGAAGCCAACTATAATGCTTTTGAGTCATCCCGTAAAGAGTTGGAACAAGAGCATAAGAGCTATATCAAGGCTGTTCGTATGCGTAAACACGCTATGACACAGTCTGCTTCGGCCATAGAAGCTACTTTCTACGCATTGAATGCTTACAGAGAAAGACAAAATGGAACAATTTCAGACAATGAGCGTATTTCTCGCATCAAACAAACAACCGTCAAGGATGCCTTCGAATATCTTTCTATGGCAACTAAGGATTTGTTGGTAAAGTTGGACCATATTGCAGATGTGGAATACACTTTTACCAAGCCTGAATGGATTAATCCAGAGGAATTCGTCGAAAGCTATATCCAAAACCATGAAAATGGTTGGGTAAACTTCAAGCCTGTTGTAAAATGGGCTAAAGGACATAATTTGGCAGATAAAGACTTGACTGATTTATCTGGAGAAATCATATTGCATAAGGGAGACCCTATAAATACAATGATATTCCCAAGAGATGCTCTCAAGCAGATTTTGGACAATATTGTTTCAAACGCCATATCCCACGGATTTAAAGACGAATCTCGCCACGACTACCAATTGCGTTTTTCTTGGGAAACAGATGGCATTGCATTGAAAATGTGCGTTGAGAACAATGGATTGCCAATACCAGCCGACCGTAGCACATCATCGCTATTAGAATATGGAGTATCCACCTCCCTTAACTCTAACGGACATCATGGAATCGGATGCAATGAGATAGACGGCATCATGCGTAAGTATGACGGAAAGATAGAACTTGTTTCTTCTCCAGATGACGAGTTCAGAGTCAAGTATATACTTACTTTCAATCGTACGAATATTCTTAAAACTCTTTAGATATGAAAGATTACGATTTAGACTTAATCCAAGTTCTTTGGGTTGAAGACGACCCTATGGTAATAGAGCAATACCCATTAAAGGCAGAGAACTTCGGATTACAATTAGTTGCTTTCCCTTGTTGGGATGAAGCAAAAGCAGCATTAGAAAATGATTTTGACCATTGGTCTGCTATCATTTTGGATGCAAAATGCAAGTACCATCGTGGCAGTGAGGACAATGCTGTAGTATTTCTTAGAGAAGCCTTAAAAGACATTGCTATTATTTGTGAAAAAAGAGGGCGTGTTATTCCATGGTATGTCTTGACTGGCGGTGATACAGAAGAGGTTTCTGACTCCATCAATGACGACAGAATGAAATGGGATGCTGACTGGACAAATAGTACTTGTAGAAAATACTATTCCAAGAATGTTGACAACGAAATTCTGTATCAACGCATCAAAGCACATGCTAGAAAGTCTCCTCGTCTTCAGATTCAACAAATGTACGAGGATGTATTTGATGCTATAGAAGAACTCGACCTTAATGTCGATGCCGAAGTCTATTTGGAAGACCTCCTGTTAGAAATACATTTTCCAAAGTTAGATAACAAGGACTATAACGATAAGTACAAGAAGGTTCGCCAGATTGTTGAGTATATATTCCGCTCTATGATGCAAAAAGGTTTATTACCACCCCAGTGCAAAATTAACCTAACATCATCTAATCGAATTCTCAGCGGTCAAAATATTATGGAAGGAAAAGGAAATGATGCTGTAGTAATTGTAGAAGTAGAAAAAGCAGTGCTTCCAAAAATCATCCAAGACAACATCATCCACATGATACATACCGCTGGGTCTGATGTTCATACTGAAGAAGGTGCAGACACCAACAGTAAACATATTACAGAATACTTAAAAGATGTCGGCAATACTTCCTATCTACTCAAGAGCTATGCTCTTCAGCTTTGTGATGTAATTCTATGGTACAAGAACTACATTGACAAACATAATGATGAAGAAATCAATGCTCTGAATTGGACTATTAAAGATACTACTAAATTTAAAAAACATTTCAACTTATAGTCAAGTCCAATAGCAAGCAACTAAAATAAGACATTAGGGCGATATGACATTTTCATCATATCGCCCTACTTTTATTTTGTTGTGAAGAAAGACTACACAACAACGTCGTAATTTTGCATCAGAATACAAAAGACGACGATATGGAAAAGAACATTTCAACACTCGACCTACAGAATGCAGAACAGCAAAAAGCATTCGACCTTGTTGCAAACACCAACAATTGCCTTTTCATCACAGGAAAGGCTGGCACTGGTAAGACAACCTTTATCAAACGCATCCAAGAAGAAATCAACAAAAACTTCTTGGTATTGGCACCTACTGGCATTGCAGCTATCACAGTCGGAGGACAAACGATGCATTCCTTCTTTGGCTTTCCTATGCAAGCCATTGGACCGCATACCAACACTGTACTTTCGTATGAGAACAAATGCATTCTCGAAGAAACAGATACAATCATCGTAGACGAAGTATCTATGGTAAGGTGTGATATGGTGGATGGAATGGACAGATGTCTTCGCATGGTATTCAAGACCAACATGCCTTTTGGTGGAAAACAGGTCGTTTTTGTAGGTGACTTGTTCCAGTTACCTCCTATCATCAAGTCTAATAGCGCCGATGCAGAAATGCTCCAAGACCTTTATGGTGCTGGCACTCCATTCTTTTACAAGGCTTTTGTATTGAAAAGAATGAACCTTCCCAAGATTGAGTTTCAAAAAGTATATCGTCAAAGCGATAAAGAATTTCTTGCCGTTCTGAACAAGATGCGCACAGGTGAAGTAAACCCTGAAGATTTAGAACTACTAAATCAGCATGTCGGCAAGGAGTATGAAGGGCAAGATTTCTCTGTAACCTTAACCGCATTCAACAAGATGGCTGAGAATATCAACGAGGAGAAATTAGGAGCAATCCAATCGGAAGAATTCTGCTATCAGGCAAAGATTCAAAACGAATTCAAAAAGAATGAAGCACCTGTACCAGAGAAACTCAGACTAAAAGTAGGCGCACAAGTCATATTCTGCCGCAACAACATAGGCAGTGGTTATATGAATGGAACAATCGGTAAAGTTTCAGAACTTAGCGATGATAAAATACAAGTGACTTTGGAAAGCGGCAAAACCATTGATGTCAAAGAAGTGACATGGGATAATGTCAAGAGCAAATACAATCGTCAAACCCACAAAATGGAAACCCAAGTTGTGGGAACCTTCACGCAATATCCTTTGAAATTAGCTTGGGCAATAACCATTCACAGATCACAGGGAATGACCTTTGACAGAATGCACTTTGACTTATCTCATGGCACATTCTTGCCAGGACAAGCTTACGTCGCTATCAGTCGCTTACGTTCTTTGGACGGATTGACACTTAGTAATCCTATCCGCCCTTATCACGTCACCCAAAATCAAGAGGTAAGGGTATTTGCCAACTCTTACAATGACACAGAGATGATAGATGACGTATTAGGTGCGGAAAAGCGAATCTACCAATATCTAAGCACAAAAGACTACGACATGGCCTCAAAAACATGCCTGATTCTTATGCAAGACAAGATTCGCAAGAATGACTACCGAAACGCAGCCTTAATGGCCAAAAGAATGTTTGATATCATGCTGGATGACAATTGCCTATTAGGAAAAACCCAGAATGCTCAACTATTAAAGGATTGTAGCATGACTGCCAACTTCCTTAATGCCGTCATCTGCCTATATGGCAATCGTTATGAGGAAGCTATTGGTTACACAGACATGGTATTGGGGAGAAGGACCTGTCTTGAAGCGATGTTCATTAAAGGGCGTGCTCTTTATGAACTCAAGCGATATGACGAGGCATACGATGTAACGTTCCAAATTGTCAGCATATCTCAGGAAGGTGAGGAGAAAAAGGCCATTGACAAGAAGTTACTTCTCTTTGAAGCAAGAGTCAATGAACATATTGGCAATCCAATAGCACCATTCTGCAAAGAACTATTCGCGCTCTGCCCAGAATTTCGTTCTACCTATATTATGTTGAGAAATGAGTTTCTAAACTCTCACATAGGAATACTATATGACAAGGAAGAAGAACACATCGAATTGATCGAAGCGTTTAATGACCAAAGCCTTTCTCAGCAAGATTTTTTGAAGAAAACGCAAGAGTGTACAGACGAAAAAGAACTTAAGATGCTACGCAGATATCTTATAAAGAATATGCAAAAACTGCGTCCTTAAACTTAAGAGGCTAACTGAAAAAGAACTTTTCATAACCTTAAAAAGTACAAACATAAAACTAGGAGTAACGCAATTTTATTGTTAGCTGCAAACAAAAGGTGGATTTTCATCAGAAAATCCACCTTTTACACTATAATTCGCTTTTTGTCCACCTCTTCTTTGTGTTTTTTGTGTACTTTTGCAACTGTGTATTAATAGCGGCATGAATTCAGGCTTTGCTTGGTTTCATGCCAACCAACAAGTAAACAAACAAACCTAAGAATAAGAAATGAATAAGAAAAGACAGATTTTACTTTCAGTAGTGTTGGCCTCTGCTTTGGCATCCAACGCACAGGTTACCATCAATGTAGATACCTCTAACCCAGGTATCAAGGTATCTCCTAACCTCTATGGTATCTTCTTCGAGGATATCAACCATGCTGCAGATGGCGGTCTCTATGCCGAACTCATCAGCAACCGTTCTTTCGAAGACGATGACAAGAATATTCCTACCTGGAAAACTGCCGCTCAGGAAGGTGCAAAGATCAATGCACAACTCATCAATAAGGGTTTGCTCAACAATGCACAGGGCAAGGCACTCCAGCTTACCATTGCGGCCAAGCCTGCAGCTACAGCCTCTCTCATCAACGAAGGCTTCTGGGGAATCAACGCCGTGCAGGGCAGAACCTACAAACTCTCCTTCTGGGCGAAAGGTAGCTACAAGGGCGGATTGAAGGCTCGTCTCATCAACGCAAAGGGCGACAAGGTGTATGCAGAAACCGCACTCAATGCCAAGGTTGGCAAGAAGTGGACCAAATATACGGCTGAGTTGACTGCCAACGGAAACGACGCCAAGGCTCAGTTCGAACTCGTAGCCGACGGAAAGGGTACCATCGTTCTGGATGTGGTAAGCCTCTTCCCTCCTACCTTCAAGAATCGCGAGAATGGCTTGCGCCCTGACCTGGCTCAGCTTCTCTATAATATCCATCCTAAGTTCGTCCGCTTCCCTGGCGGTTGCTACGTAGAGGGACAGGAATCTCCAGAGAATGCTTTCCACTGGGAGAAGACTATCGGTCCTATCGAGGAACGTCCGGGCCATAAGAACGTAAACTGGCGCTACCGTACCAGCGACGGTATGGGATTCGATGAGTATCTGCAGCTTGCCGAGGATCTGAACGCCAAGCCTCTCTATGTTGTAAACGTAGGTTTGTGGCACGGCGGCATGACTCCTATGGATAGCATCCAGCCTTGGATTGATGAGTGCATGAATGCCCTGGAGTATGCCAACGGTCCTGTTACCTCTAAATATGGAGCCCTGCGTGCCAAGAACGGTCATCCGGAACCATACAACATCGAATATCTGGAGATTGGTAATGAGAACAACCAGCCAGACCCTGCCGCACAGAGCGACCACTACTACGAGCGCTTCAAGAAGTTCAAGGATGCCGTTCTGGCGAAATATCCTAAGATGCACCTCATCGGCAACGTGGTAGCCTGGGGCGATGACAACCCTAAGTGGCACAGCGACGAGAGCGTAGAACTCCTCGATGAGCACTACTACAGAAACCCTGCCTGGTTTGCAGAAAACTTCAACAAGTATGACAACTACGACCGTAAGGGCAGCGAGATTTATGTAGGTGAATATGCCGTAACCCAGGGCTTCGGCAATATGGGTTCGCTCGATGCAGCACTCGGTGAGGCAGTCTATATGATGGGCATCGAGAACAATTCTGATATTGTGACCATGGCATCCTACGCTCCTATCTTCGCCAACCTCAACAACCGTATGTGGGCACCGGATATGATTCAGTATACATCAGACAAGGTATTCGGAACTCCATCTTACTACGTTCAGAACGTGATGGCAAACAATATCGGTACCCGTGTATTGAAGGTGAACCAGGAGAATCCATACAAGTATGAGCAGCCCCAGGTGAAGCCAGCTATCTGCCGTGTGGGCATGGGAACATGGGGCACTCAGGTTTCTTTCGAGGACAAGGGCTACAGCGATGAGAACGGAAAGGCGCTGCCGATGACCTTGCAGGAGTTACCTACCGATATCCGTGGACAGTGGAAGACTGAGGGTAGCCTCATCAAGCAGACCAGCAACGAAGAAAGCTGCATCCGTCTGAACCCAGGTGAGATTACCAGCAATGGCTATATATATAAGGTACGCGCGAAGAAGGATGCCGGAAACGAAGGCTTCCTCATCATCTTCAACTATGTAGATAAGAACAACTACTGCTGGTTGAACCTCGGTGGCTGGAACAACACCCAGCATGGTGTGGAGTCTATCGTGAATGGTGCCAAGAGTCAGATAGCTACTACCCCAGGCAGCATCGAGACCGGCAAGTGGTATGACATCGAGCTGAAAGTAGTAGGCGACAGCATCTTCGCCAAGTTGGATGGCAAGGAAGTATTCTCTACCAAGTTGAAGGCAAACACCCTTCCTGGCATCTTCTCTACAGCCACACTTGATGAGCAGACGGGCGAGGTAATCCTGAAGATTGCCAACACCAGCACCGAGCACACCACAGCGAAGATTAATCTTCAGGGCAAGGAAATCAAGAATGGCAAGCTCATCCGCCTTTCTGCCAAGAATGGTCTGGAGGAGAACACCATCGACAATCCAACCAATATCTATCCTGTAGAAAACTACGTAACTACAGAGAAGAACGGTGCAACGGTAGAGATTCCAGCCAGCTCGCTGAATATCATCCGTTTGAAATAACAGACTACATCCAGGGCAGGATGCCCTGGAATCCATATATAGGTAATAACATTTTGAATAGTTGATAAGAAAGTTAGTTAGAAAAGAGAAGGCGGCAACCTGCGTGATGCAGATTGCCGCCTCGTTTTTTATCTATTGGCAAAAAAATAATAAAAGCCTATATTGGCTCAAATCTGAATATAGGTTTCTTTATCATTTCGGGTTGAAGATACATCAACATATAGATAGGGTAATAGAGAATCTTGTCTACAACCTGCACATTGCCATTAGAGAAAACTATGGCACGAGGAATAGCGTACTCCTCATTGTTCATCACATTAGAGAGTGCATTATGACGTTTATAATCCTTGCCCGACTTGATTTCTATCGGCAAGACCTTACCTCTATCTTCTATAACAAAGTCCAGTTCCCCCTGCTTCTTATTATTGAAATAATAAAGATTATAACCGTGAGCACGTAATTCTTGCGCTGCAAAATTCTCATAAATGGCTCCATTGTTGATTTCTGTTGTACCCGTAAGTAAATCGATTGCTATATTGACAGCATACTGGCTTGCCAACAATCCCACATCGTTCATGAACAACTTAAATAAATTGCGCTGTTCACCAAGTTTTAAAGGCAAACGAGGTTCTTCTACATTATAAGTAGGGAGCGCCACACCAGCATCGGCTAGCCATAAGAAAGAATTTCTATAACGCTCAAATTTTGCCTTTTCATTTAATGCCTTCAAAATAAAACGCTTGTTCTTGGCATTCAGTTCTGAAGGTATCAAGTCGAATATATCTTTGATATACAGCTTGTTCTTCGGGTCATACTTGGCTATATCCTTTCCGTAGAGGTGCATGATTTCTCGTTGTGCCTCACGCACTATCTGTAAATTATTCGTATTAATATACTTTTGGACAGCCTCAGGCATTCCTCCTACAATAAGATAAAGATGAATGAGATCATTCAGCTTATTATGCACAACCTCATCCACCACCTTGCATTGCTCATAGCACTCCCTGACATGAGCCATTACTCCAGTACTCATCCCTACAGCCTCTGCAAATTCCTCAAAATCGAGAGGAAACATCTCTTTTTCTGCCATATAACCAACAGGTACACTACGGATATCCTTCAACTCTACCCCTAACAACGAGCCACTCATTACATAGCGATAGCTACCCTCTTCTACTAGGAATTTGATGGCAGTAACCATCTCCGGACATTCCTGCACCTCATCAAAGAAAACAAGAGTATTGCCTGGAGTAAGTTTCTTCTCTGCCAAGGCAGAAAGGCGCAAGAGGATTTCCTTAGCATCAGAAGGAGACTTAAAAGCCTCTCTATACTTAGGATTATTGAGAAAATTGAACTCCACTACATCCGCAAAGCATTCCTTTCCAACCTTCCGGATAGCGAAGGTTTTACCTACCTGGCGAGCACCTGAAACGAGAAGAGCTTTTTTCTCCATTTCGAAGAAATTGCGTAAATAATTGTATATCTTCCTGTTAAGCATATCTATATTACTTTTTCTTACCATAATTTATAGGCTTTACGGAACTTTTCCAACCTATTTTAGACTAGAAAAGGAGCTTTTCCAACCCTTTTTGGGGTATTTTCTGCCACTTTTCCAACTTCTAGCCGCTGCAAAGATACCATTTTTTTCCGAAACTCCTCTATTTAAACAAGAATATTTTCTCTAAATATCACCAATCAAAATAATTTTGAAAAATATGTCGTTTAATTAACCGAAAACATAATTGAAGAGCAGGAAGATGCTCAGGATATACAGCGTAGGATTCAGATTCTTGAACTTGCCCACCATCATCTTGATCAATACATAGCTCAGAATACCAAGGCAGATGCCATCGGCAATACTGTAGCAGAGTACCATCGTAATCATCGTGATAAAGGCAGGGAATGACTCGGAGATATCTTCCAACTCAATCTTCTTGAACGAATCGATCATCAATACACCCACCATTACCAGGGCACCACTGGTGGCTGCGCTCGGAATCAGGAGGAAGATTGGAGCCAGGAAGATGCTCAGGATAAACATCAAACCCACAAAGAAAGATGTCAAGCCCGACTTACCACCCTCGGCAACGCCCGAAGCACTCTCCACATAAGTGGTAATGGTAGAGCTACCCAGCAATGCACCGGCTGTAGTACCGATGGCATCACTCATCATCGCCTCCTTCACACCCGGAATCTCGCCCTTCTCATTTTCCTTGACACCGAGTTTGGAAACCAATCCCAGAACTGTTCCGATGGTATCGAAGATGTTGACAAGCAACAGCGAGAAAACCACCATGAACATCTTTGGGGTAAAGAAGCCGGTGAAATCGAACTGGCAGAAGATAGGAGCTATGCTGTGAGGGGTAGATACCGGCATCCAGTTGTCAGAGAACTGGGTTACGCCCA
>OGHN01000789.1_pt1 | contig 15009 bp, 5 predicted proteins | sample 1571511 | NCBI WGS metagenome assembly OGHN01 (sample SAMEA2582024, study PRJEB24529) | metagenome | biome: Human gut stool | place: China | collected 2011 | reverse complement strand
AGAAGATTCTCAGGTGAGCTTTTGCTTCTGTTTTTGTAGGAGTCAGTATCAGCTCATATTTTTTCCATTCTTTGGAGTTGATATCTAAAGATTGTGCGGTGATGACCTGAGTCTCATCCATGGAGTCGTTATCAATCAGTTCTACTTGTATTTTTTGATTTTCTCCTCTGGCCCATACGGTAAAGCGGTATTTTTCGTTCGCCTTGATACCAATACCAAAGAAGCCTTCATTTTCGATACCTGTACGTTTGTGTGCATGACTGGGAGCTCCAAGGCGCACGTAATGTGGATTGCGTTCAAACGGACCATCATTTTGCAGAGTTACATTTCCAAAAATGTCCCATCCCATAAAACTTTGAGGGAACTCGAATGAACGGTTTTTGATTAATTCAGCATAAAGTCCCCCGTCTGCTCCATAGTTGATGTCTTCGAAGAAATGGCCGTACATGGTCGGTTGAATTTCTGCTCCAATTTTATTGGCTTGGATAACCATCTGATTGACATTCTGTGCGTGCAAGCTGAGTCCTGCTGTTAGTGCAAGCGCAGAAAGAAAGGTTAAGTGTTTGTTCATGGTTTTATTATTAAATTAATGTGATACAAATTTATAAATAAACACGAGAAATTCATGGAAAAACAGTGAAATATCTATCTTTATGAAATTTAGGCATAAAATTAGGAGCAATCATTTTTCCTGAGGTGGACAAATTCTTCTATTGGGTGGACATTTGTCTTTTGAGTGGATTTTTATCCTCTTTTTCAAAAAAAGACTCGAAAAACGGTTTACCTTTGTGTAAAACAGAATAATTTCTATGAAAAGAAACAGCTTACTTCTATACTTGCTTCTTGTTTTTTGCTTATGTTGCCCGAATGGGCTACTCTATGCGGTACAAAACTCTTCTCGTTTCTCGTTGGCTTCTATTACGATAAACGATGGACTGCCTTATAATTTTGTAGATGATATCATCAAATCCAGTGACGGCTATTTGTGGGTGGCTACGTATGGAGGAGGAGTAGCCCGTTATGATGGCAATGAGTTTGTGGTTTTTAGTGCCAGCACAACGGATAAAAAAAGACTGTTGCGAAGTAATTTTGTGGAGAAATTGGCGGAGGATGCTTTTCATCGTATTTGGATGGCAGGAGAAGCAGGCATAGAGCTCCTTTCTACAGATAATTTGCAATTGTTGCCTGTAGAATCTTTACAGTCGGCGGAAATGGCTAAGTTGATGAAGCAACCGGTGAGTTTCTTGATGACCGCCAAATCTGGTAATTTATGGTTTTGTAGCCGTGGACAGATTTATAAGGTAATATTTGATAGCACAGGTACTGTGAAAAAAGTGATTCGGATTTCAGATACTCCGATACATGAGCGTGGCTGTGTGTTGTATGAAATTGACGGATATATCTGGTTCTTTCATCAGGGGAAAATGTGCCGGATTAGTGAGGGCGTGGAAAAAAGTCAGGAGCCACAGCCCGTATCTGTTTCTTTGAATATCTCTCCTTTGGAGGGTGTATTTTGTATTTATCATTGTCAGAATAATGTGTGGATCGGTACAAGTAATGGATTGTATAGTTATGATTTGACTACAGACACTAGTGTGCATTATGTACATAATTCTCAGAATCCTTCTTCCTTGTCGCAGAATTATGTGACATCCATTACTTCTACACGAGATGATCAGGTGATAGTTGGTACGCTGTTAGGATTGAATGTGTTTAATGCTTCTACTTCTGATTTTACTCGTATCCAGGCAAGTGAGGGCATGGAGATGCATGGCTTGTCTTGTAATTTTATTAACACCCTTTATGCGGATGATGAAAATGATATTGTGTGGGTTGGGACTGAAATAGGAGGAATAAGCAAAATGTTTTCTTCCCGTTTGTCTGTAGTGAATTATTATCATCAGCAGAATCTTTCGGGTAGTTTGTCACATAATCCGGTCAATTCGATAGTGGAAGATGAGTTTCAGACACTTTGGGTAGGTACCGTAGAAGGGGGATTAAACTGCCGTTTGAAGGGGAGCGATTCTTTCTTGCATTATACCACTGAAACACCAGCCAGTTTGGCACATAATACTGTAAGTGTATTGATGTTAGGTGATGAGGACCGTTTGTATGTAGGTACCTGGGGCGGTGGACTTGGCTGGATTAATCGTAAACCATCTGCTTCTAAACGTTATATGCCCGTTCCGTTGAATGATCCTTTTGTGTCAAGTTTGGCTTTTGACCCTGTGAGTCATTTACTTTGGATTGGTACAATGAATAATGTGTATGTATATAATCCGGCTGATGGAAGTATTTCAGAGCCTTTCTTGAATGAAAGTAAAGAAATTATCAATCAGAATGCATTAGGAATGTGTATTACTCGCGAACGGGAACTTTGGATTTCTTCTCCGTTTGGCCTTTTAAGAGTAAATCTTTCTGCATACGAAAAGGGACAATTGAAATACAAGAAGTATGTCTATCAATTGGATAGTCCTGATTCCGGACATCGGGAACGTATCACTTCTATTTTTCAGGCAAAAGATGGGACTATCTGGTTAGGAAGTAACGGAAATGGATTTTATAAAGCATTGAAAAAAGGAAATGATTACCAATTTCAAGCTTATACGAAGAATGATGGTTTGGTGAGTAATAGTGTACGAGGTATCTTGGAAGACTGGTACGGCAATATTTGGGTATCTACGGATAATGGTTTGTCATGCTTTAATGTGAAAGAAGAGTCATTCCGCAATTATAGTCAGATTGACGGTCTAATCTCTGATCAGTTTTATTGGAATGCCGGAGCTTTGTCGTTTGACAAGGAACGTTTGTTCTTTGGTAGTCAGAAAGGGCTGACGGAGATACATCCGATGATTGAAGCTGAGCATCAGCGTAAGTTCCCTTTGGCTTTTACCCACTGTAGAGTGTTTGGACAGGAAGTCTTTCCTCAGTCTGGGGAAATAGCCATGCATGAAAGTGACAAGTCGTTATCAATAGAGTTCTCGGCACTTGATTATGCGTTAGAATCTCAGGCGCAATATTCATATCGTTTAAAAGGGTTTGATGACGCATGGGTGACTGTACCATCTAATCGAAATAATGCGACTTATACCAATCTATATCCAGGAAAATATGTTTTCCAGCTTCGATATGCTCCTGATGGCAAACATTGGCTTGCACATACAGAGGAATTGGTTATCGTAGTGCGTCCTTATTTCTATAAGACCCCCTGGTTCCTGCTTTCTGTCTTGTTTATTATCCTGTTTGGTGGTTATCGCATCCTGAGGTGGCGTTATCAGGCTATGAAGCGTCAGCAAGATTTATTGCATCAGATGGTAGAAGAACGTACTTCTGAGTTGGAGGAGCAAAAGAAACTGCTTTCCAATCAGACGCATGAGCTTTCGGAACAGAATCAATTACTGAAAGATCAGAATGAGAAAATCACTACGCAAAAGAATCAGATTTTAGAGATGTCGCGTAAGGTAGAAGAACTGACCATTGATAAACTGGCATTTTTTACCAATATTACGCATGAATTCCGGACTCCATTGACGTTGATTGTCGGTCCTATCGAACGCGCTTTGAAATTGAGCTATAATCCACAGGTAATAGAACAGTTGCATCTGGTAGAGCGTAATTCAAAATATCTTCTTTCGCTGGTTAATCAGTTGATGGATTTCCGGAAAGTGGAGGAAGGACGTATCAAAATTGCCACTAATTATGGGAATCTGAGAGAATTTATGGCCGAGATTGTGCCTCCTTTTGCAGATTATGCGAAGAATCGTGGCATTGACCTTCAGCTGTATCTTCGCCTTGCCGATCCGATTCTGATGTTCGATGAGGATGTGATGCGTAAGATTATGACAAATTTAATCAGTAATGCTCTGAAGTTTACTCCAAAGGGAGGGAAGGTAGGCATATATGTAGGAGTTATTGGCAAAGAAAATGAGAAGAAGCTGTTCATTAGTGTTCGTGATACGGGAAAGGGTATTCCTGAGAATGATATGGAGCGTATTTTCATGCAGTTCTATCAATCCGATAACCGAAGCCTTGAGTCGGTCAGTGGTCAGAGTGGTACCGGCATAGGTTTGTATTTATGCCGGAAGTTGATAGATATGTTAGACGGTAAGATTTATGCAAAGAATAATCCGGTGAAAGGAGCCTCATTCCGCATTCTCTTGCCAGCTTTATATGGTGAGACTCAATCCCAGCCGGATTCTTCTGAGATAGAAAAAGAAGATACCGTGATAGATGTACCTCGTAATGGAAAGATGGTTGTACTGGTAGTAGAAGACAATAAAGATATGCGCGATTATATCCGTTCTATCTTAGCCGAATATTATAATGTGTTGGAGGCCGCTCAGGGAGAAGAGGCTCTGAATATATTGCATTCTAATAGTGTAGACTTTATTATTAGTGACCTGATGATGCCGGTTATGGATGGTATGGAATTATCTCGTCGTGTAAAGAATGACTTCTCCATATCTCATATTCCTTTCTTGATGTTGACGGCCAAAACTTCTGACGAAGCACGTTTGGAAAGTTATAAAATGGGTGCAGACGCATTCTTACTGAAACCTTTCGATGAGAACATGTTGTTGGCCCGTATTTCCAATATATTGGAGAATCGAAGACGTTTCCAGCAAAAGTTCTCTATTGATATGAATACTGATTCGTTGGAGGTGGATGAGAATTCCGGCGATAAGAAGTTCCTGAACAAAGCAATGTCAGTTGTAAAAGAAAATTATAAGAATCCGGACTTTGAGGTGAGTGATTTTATAGAGGCAGTTGGCATCAGCAAGAGTTTGTTGAATAAAAAAATGCAGAGCCTGACAGGACAATCTGCCGGCCAGTTCATTCGTAATTATCGTTTGAATCTGGCTCGTGAACTTCTGCTGAAGAATAAGGTAACCCGTACAATGAATATTTCTGAGATTGCATACGAAGTCGGATTTAATGACCCGAAATATTTTACTCGTTGTTTTACAAAGCATTTTAACGTAACTCCGAGTAGCTTGTTAGAAGATTGAGCATAAATCTTATTTCTTTGTCTTAGTCGGAAATCTGTGTCAATCGTCATAGGTTTCCGGCTTTTTTATGAGTATATTCTTTTTACAGGGGTACTGTTTTACTCAGAAAGGTGGAAATTTTCATGATTTTCATTTATCCACCTATAAAAACCGTTTGTCCACCTTCTTCATTATTTATGTTTTTACATTTGGACCATTGAAATAAACGTTTTTTGTTAAATAAAGACTTCCGTACTATGAAACATGGCTAGAAAAAGTCAGTCTTGGTGCTGTTGAAATATGATGTATGAGGATAGAAGTCTGAGTTTTTAAGTGGAATATTACTTTATTAATAATTTAAATTTAATACCATTAAAATGAAAAAACATTTGATTTTTTCCGCAATGCTTGGTTTGTGTGCCTTGGGTGGTACGGCGATGTATCCCGTATCCGTCATGGCTGCTGTAGCACAATCACCGGCTATTAAGGTTAGTGGACAGGTGGTTGATGAACAAGGTGAACCCTTGTTGGGTGCTACTATTAGGGTAAAAGACACTTCAATCGGAACAACTACTGATTTGGATGGAAATTTCCAGTTGGAGGTGCCTGGCAATGCTGTCCTGCTGATAAGCTATGTGGGTTATAAGGAACGTGAGGTAGCAGTTCGTAACCGTGCTATCCTCGAACCTATTCAGTTGCAGAGTGATACTGAAATGTTAGAGCAGGTAGTGGTAATTGGTTACGGTACACAGAAAAAGTCAGATTTGACCGGTTCTGTGGCAGTAGTAGATGCAGAGGCCTTGAAACAAGTATCTCATTCCAATATTTCATCTATGTTGGAAGGTAAGGTTGCAGGTGTACAGATTACTTCTGACGGTCAGCCTGGTGCTGATCCTACTGTACGTATTCGTGGAGTTGGCTCTTTTGGTAGTACTGCCCCGCTTTATGTTATCGACGGAGTACCGATGGGAACTTCCATTCGTGATTTCTCTTCTAATGATATTGAAACTATTCAGGTGTTGAAAGATGCTTCTGCAGCAGCTATTTATGGTTCTCGTGCGGCAAATGGTGTAGTTATCATCACTACCAAGCGCGGACAGAAGGACCAGCCGCTGAAAGTAGATTACAACGGATATTTTGGTGTGGACTACATTCCTAAAGGCGTGTATGATGTAATGGATGCTGATCAGTATAGTCAATATCTGGGTCAGGCTTGCGCCAATTCAAATACTCCGTTACCGGGAGGATATAGTCTTGACAGTGCTACTGGGAAATACCATTTCCAGGATAATACCAACACCGACTGGTTCGATGAAGTATTTAAAACAGGTATCCGCCAGAATCACAATGTAAACTTGTCTGGAGGTAGTGCTCATAGCACCTATAACGTATCATTGGACTATTTTAACCAAAAAGGAACACTGGAAGGTGCTGGTCCTAATTATGAACGTTTTACGGCGCGTGTAAATAACTCCATGGATACTAAGTTTATCAAGTTCCAGACCAGCGTGGTCTATTCTCATTCAGACCAGGACAATATGGGATTGTCAAATGCTTCGGAATACGTGCAGGGATTGTATGGTGATGTTACCAATGTACTTCGTGGTACGTTACTGATGCAGCCGACAATCAAGGCCTACGATCCTTCCACTTGGGTACTTGACGACAAAGTAGGAGCAGCAAGTGACTATGATTATGATGCTTATGGATATGGTGTGTATTACGATGATATTCATGGTGATATTTCCGCTTCTAACCCCTTGCTGATTAATAATCTGTTACAACGTAATACTCGTGTAGACCGTTTTGTGGGAACTGCTTCAGCTGATGTGGATGTTCTTAAGATGTTTGGCCTAGAAAATAAGAATCACAAGCTGAATTATAAAATCAATTTGTCTTATAGTATGACCCATGCTAAGGATTTTACCTGGATTCCAGCTTGGGTGCAGAGCAACCGTGTTTACCTGGCTAAGAGTAACGAACGTCTGGATAAAAATTCACGTGATTACAAGGATGCGCTGATTGAGAACTTGCTTACTTATGATGGAACTTTCGGTAAGCACCATATTAACGTAGTAGCAGGTCAGACTTACGAAGAGGAAAATACAGATTTGTTGAACGGATGGGCACTGAATTTCACTGAACCGTATTTCTTGCAGCTTCAGAATGGTTCTGATACATATTCCTCAAGTTTCGAATATAAGCATGCCATTCTGTCTTATATCGGCCGTATCAATTATAACTATGATGATAGATACCTGTTCTCGGCTACTGTTCGTCGGGATGCAAGCTCTCGCTTGTCCAAGAATATTCGCTGGGGTACTTTCCCGTCTGTATCTTTAGGTTGGCGTTTTGATAAGGAGTCTTTCTTCCCCTTCAGCACAGATGTAGTAAATATGTTCAAGGTACGTGGAAGCTATGGTGAACTTGGTAATGAGAATATCGGTGAATATGTATATCAGGCTGTGATGTCACGTAATAATATGACTTACAGTTTCAATAACTCGCTTGTAACAGGTTCGGCTGTATCTACTTTTGTAGATAATAACTTGGCATGGGAAAAGAAGAAAACGTATAATGTGGGTATCGACCTTGCTTTGTTCAATAACCGTTTAGAATTCACGGCTGAATGGTACAAAAATACAAGCACTGACCTGTTGTATAGTGTACGTGTTCCGGAACAGGCTGGTGTGTCTAATTCTACCGTTACAATGAATGCAGCTTCAATGAATAACTCCGGTTTTGAATTTGCAGCTACATATCGTAATCGTGATCACGCTTTCAAGTATGAAGTATCGGGTAACCTCAGTACACTTCGTAACCGTGTGACTTCTTTGGGAATCGGTACAGATTCTTCTATTAACGGTGCATATATTACTAACGTAGGTCAGGAAATCGGTCGGTTTTACGGTTGGGTATACGAGGGCATTGCTCGTACACAGGAGGATTTGGATAACCATGCTACTCAGGACGGTGCCAATGTGGGTGACTGCCTTTACAAGGATGTAAACGGTGATGGAGTAGTAAACGGTGATGACCAGACAGTGCTGGGCAGTGGTATGCCGAAAATTAATTTTGGACTTAATGCCCGTTTCGAGTATAAGGGATTTGATTTGAGCATCGCTACTTACGGTGCATTAAACTATCATGTAGCCGATGATATTTACAATTCACTTAATTCTTGCTATGGTTATGGTAATAAGGACGTGGCTATACTCGATGCCAACCGTTTTAGTGAAGATGGAACTACTTATCTTTCCAACGTGCCGCGGACTTATGTGGTGAACAACGCCAGCTTGGCTTGGAACGATTTGTTCAGTTCACGTAAAATCCAGAATGCTGCTTATTGGAAGATTGCCAATGTGGAATTGGGCTATAATTTCCCCAATAAGTGGTTTGGTAAATATGTGTCAGATGTACGTTTCTATGTTTCCGCACAGAACCTTTATACGTTTACCGGCTATCATGGCTATAATGTGGATTATGCAGGAGGTACATTTACTCCGGGTTATAACTTCTGTTCTTTCCCGACTGCACGTACCTTCATGTGCGGACTTCATTTTACATTCTAATCGTTATACTATTAAAAAACATATCAAATGAAACTATATCAATATTCACTTGCCTGCATGTTGGGGCTTGGTATCTTAGCTTCTTGCGCAGACAGATTGGACCTGGTAAATCCTAACCAGCAGACTTCGGGGTCGTTCGGTTATACTATAGATGATTTGGAGGAAAGCGTGATTGCTGCCTATAATCATATCCGTATTGAGGGAACGTATGCACGTACAGGCTATACCATTGACATGACTCGTGGTGATGAGGTTTGGAACTCATCTCAACAATGGTATTTGTCTTTCGATGATTTAAATGTGCCATTTACCGATGGAATTACTTTTTGGCCTTGGCGTGACTGGTATTATACAATCAATGCTTGTAACTTTATCATTTCACGTTGTGGTGAGGATGATAGTCAGCTTTCAGAACGGATGAAATATGTTAAGGGGCAAGCTCTTTTTCTGCGCGGATTGTCTTACTATAATTTGGCAGGCTATTATCAGAACCCGCCTCTGATTACAGATTATGACAATTATTCTACGTTGGAAACAATATATGTACCCAATAGCTCATACGATGCTGTACTTGATCAGGTAGAGAGTGATTTTAAGGATGCCATGGGAATGTTGCCATCGCGTGATGAAGGAGGTGAATGGGCAAGTGGTCGTGCTACCTGTGGGTCTGCAGCAGGTTATTATGCCCGTACGTTGATGGTACGTCACAAGTTTACTGAGGCTCTCACTGTGTTGGAGGATATTATCGGTAAGAAATATGGTACTTACCGGTTGATGCCTAATTACGGTGATAATTTCCGTGAAGGTTCAGCTTACGAAAACAATGATGAAAGTCTCTTTGAAGTACAATTCCTGGACTACGGTTCACAAGGTACAGATGACGAGTGGACACCGGTAAATACCAGTCCTAATGCTACACAGGGGCATGCTATTGAAAGTAACTTGGCTCCTGGTGCTTTCAGTGGCTGGTCTGATTTGGCAGCTTCACCTTGGTTGTACGAGCTGTTTAAAGGTGAAAGAACTAAGGATGGTGGGTTAGATCCTCGTCTTTATTGGACGCTTGGTACGTATGAAAACGAGTGGGAAGGATTTGAATATGGTAATGTAGCCTATTCAAAAGTTCTTACGGCTGCTGACAAAAATATTATTACTCATAACGGTAATGGTGGTATCCCAATTGCGAAGAATACTAATTTCCGTACAGGGTTGTATAGTTCTGTTACGACAGGTCTACGATGTGGTATTAACTTACGCTTGATGCGTTATTCTGACGTGTTGCTCCGTGCTGCTGAATGTGAGAACGAAGTAAACGGGCCTACCGAAAAGGCTATAGGCTGGATAAATGAGGTACGTAGTCGTGCTGGTCTTCCCGATTTGAAGTTGGAAGATTTTGACACTGCTGACAAGCTGTTCGAACAGATTGCTAATGTGGAACGTCCAAAGGAGTTCGGTTGTGAATTCGGACGAGGCTTTGACCTTATTCGTTGGGGATTCTTTTATGATAACGGACGTTTGCAACAACTTAAGGAGCATGGTACTTTCCGCCGTTCCAATGATCCCGACAAGTTGCTTGAACCGGTTAGCTACAGTAGTATAGGTTCTGATTCTGAATTGAAATGCTCGTTCGATACCTATTTACCGGGACATGAGTTCTTGCCTATTTATCAGGATTTACTTAACACGAATCCGAATCTGAAGGGAAATTCAGCCAATTATGGTACTGATAATTCAGCTTACTTTAAAGAGAAAGGATGGACGGTACGTCCGGTAGTAGATTTGGATGAATAAAAATAAAAGAAATGCTCTTCTTGTTCCATCATTTTGTTGAGGGAAAGAAAGGCTTCAATTAATGACTTAGTTTATATTAGAATTATGAGACATCTCAATAAATTATTATGTGCCTGTAGCTTTGCAGCCTTGGGGTTGCCAGCTTTGACAGGCTGTGAAGGTGGCGAACTATTTGAGGTGAACGCACCTGACTGGATTTCCGATAAAGTGCAGGAAATAGAAGACTCAGAGAATAATAATCAGGAAGATATCTATACATTTGGAAGTACTGATTACTCAAGTGCATTTTGGACTGAGTTTTCTAAGTATTATGTGGTTCCAGATGGTAAAATATGGACTGCTGAATTTGAACTCCATATTGATCCGAATGCAACAAATACTTATAAGAATTTTGCTCTTGTTATGACTAATGATGTAGATCGTGAGGGTGAAGGATATAAGGAGTATGGTGTAATGCGATATGACCATCAGCCGTCTGGTAATTCAGAATGGGGAAGTTATATAAATCGTTCTTACGTACAGAGTACACTTACTTTTGAGACTGATACTGATGAAGGTATTGAAAAACTTGGAGGAAAGGTTACACTTACAGTAGATAGAACAGTAGAAGACTTTTTTGCCGTTACGATGACCAATGGTGTCGTGACTAAGACTTATGAACAACCCTATGAGTGGGAGAACTTGAATGCAGAAGCAAGCAATACCAATATTCGTTGTTTCCTTGTTGTGGAAGGTTCTTACATTGATTTCCTTAGCTCAAAAATAGGAACTACAGGTGGTAATGTTTCTGCAGATAAAAATCCGAAATCAATGGTACTGCAAAATGTACCACAATATGTGGATGCTGGGACTTCTCTTGAAGAAGCTATGGCTGGAGTTACAGCGGAAGTTACTTTTGAAGATGATGCAACAAAAATTGTTTCTGCTTCTGAACTTAGTTTCACTGCAATTCCTGATATGGATACTCCGGGTGCAAAGACACTTGTTGCTGCATATAACAAGACTTTTAGAGGCGAGAATTGTGATGCACCTATTATGGCCTATGCTAATTTTGAGGTGGTAGAAAAGATTGTGTCTATAAAAGTAACAAAACAACCCACTCGTACTACTTATAAATACTATACGTTAGGCAATAGTTCTTTGACAGGTTATACATTGGCATTTGATTCTGCAGGTATTGAAGTTGAAGGCACAGATACAAAAGGACAAACAAGAATTCTCGATAATACAAAATTGACTTTTTCTAGTATTCCTGCTGAATCTGGTACTCAAGATGTAATTGTAACATATGAGGAACTAACAACTATTGTATCGGTTCAGGTTTCTGTGTCTTCAGCTATTGAAGTAACAAATGGAAGTAATATGTTAGGTAATGAGGATAATTCTAGCTTATGGGCTAATCCAATTTATTCAGATGCATTTAAAGTAAACGCTGGTGAAACAAAATATATTACTTTTACTAATTACAGTAATTTGGCAGGTAATTGGAACAATTTTCTTGTAATATTACAAAGTTCTAATGTGCATAAGGCCGTTGTTAGAGCGGATAATTACGGATGGGGTGATGGATATGAGGCTTGTATTCATTATGGAACACAAGGTGTTTGGGAAGATTGGCTCAAAGGTATGAATGGTGCTAAAGTAACTGTATTTGTAACTAATAATGGTGATGGCACAGCAGATGTTTTGTCTACTATGGAAGGAACAACAGGCCAAAAATCTACACAATATTATTATGGATTGAATAATATGGATTCCAATAATTTAGAATTTATGCTTTCTGTTGATGGTTGCCATCTTGTCTTTTAATAATTATTTTTCTTAATCATACATGCCGTTATTCTTATGAACGACGGCATGTCTTAAATAAAACTTACAAATGAAAAAACTATCATTCCTTTTCATATCCCTGCTGACAGCGTTTGCTTTTACGGGTTGTACTGATGGGTTGGATAACATCGAATACAATCCAAGCAACGGGGTGATTTTGTCAGCTCCTGTGTCGGCTGCGGCAACAAGTTCTTCACTGACCGTTACTTCTACGATGAATGGTAATGTGGGTGTCGTACTTAAAAAAGGTTTCTGCTATAGTGCAAACGTACAGAATCCTACTATCAAAGATTATGTAGTAGATGCAGATGAAAACTTCAGTGCTACTATCACAGGTCTGATGGGAGGAACTACCTATTATATTCGTGCATACGTTTACGGTGACAGTCGTTATGTCTATTCGGAGACATTTACGGTTACTACGGGAGTAGCTTCTCTTGAAGAATATGTAGCACCAGCTTATGTAGATAACTATGTGGATATTGCAGCTTGGTCTAGCCGAGGAAAGTGGAATCTGGCTAACGTACATGACCCTACAGTGGTACTGGCTGAGGATGGATATTATTACATGTATCAGACAGACGCTTCATACGGTAATGCTCATCTGGCAGGTGGACACTTCCACGGACGTCGTTCGAAAGACTTAGTGAACTGGGAGTATTTAGGAGGTACTATGAAGGAGCTTCCTGAATGGGTTATTCCAAAATTGAACGAAATTCGTGCTGAAATGGGATTGGAAGCTACTACGGCTAACTCTGCTGATTTCGGTTACTGGGCACCTTGTGTACGTAAAGTAAAAAATGGATTGTACCGTATGTATTATTCTATCGTTTGTCCTGGAACAATAAGTGGTGACGGTACCTGGAGTGAACGTGCTTTCATTGGTTTGATGGAGAATGACAATCCGGCTAACAATGACGGATGGGTAGATAAAGGCTATGTAATTACCAATGCTTCGGATAAGGGATTAGACTTTAATGTGGCAGCGAATAATTATGAAAATAGTTATTATAAATGGAATGCCATCGACCCGAGTTACTTTATTGACAAGGACAGTAAACATTGGTTGATTTACGGTTCATGGCATAGTGGTATCGCTTTGGTGGAACTGGATGCAGAAAGTGGTAAGGTAAAAGCTGAACTGCCTAAGCCTTGGGGCACTACAGGGGAAGAAATTGCTGCGTATGGAAAACTGATAGCTACCCGCAACATGCGTAGCCGTTGGCAAGCTTCGGAAGGTCCGGAAATAATTTATCGTGACGGGTATTATTACTTGTTCCTGGCATACGATGAATTGTCTGTGGCTTACAATACCCGTGTGGCACGTGCCGAACATATTGAAGGCCCGTATTTCAGTATGGATGGTACGAATGTGACTACAAATGGAGGTGATATTCTTCCAGTGGTAACACATCCTTACAAATTTAATGGTAGCGATGGCTGGGTAGGTATTTCTCATTGCTGTGTATTTGATGATGGAAATGGCAACTGGTATTTTGCCTCACAAGGACGTTTCCCGAAAAATGTGGGAGGCAATGCATCAAGTAACGACCTCATGATGGGACATGTACGTAAAATCCGTTGGACAGAAGATGGCTGGCCGCTTGTAATGCCTGAACGTTATGGTGCTGTGCCGCAGGATAAAATAGAAGAAAGTGAGTTGATTGGTAATTGGGAACATATTGACCTTTCTTATTCTTTCGGAAATCAGAAAACTTCTACTCAAATGACGTTGACAGAAGATCATAAAGTGTCTGCAGGACCTTGGGCAGGAGCTACATGGTCTTATGATGCAGAAAATCAGGTTTTAACAGCTAACGGTGTAAAATTGTATTTGCAGCGTGAAACTGATTGGGAGGCATCTCCGAGAACTCACACTATCGTCTATGCAGGTTATGGCGGTAATAATAAGACTTATTGGGGAAAAAAGAGCAAATAACTCCGTTTGTATCCTTATGCAACTATAATGTGGAGAATATAACAAAAAATGAGTAATTCTGCTTGCAGTATTACTCATTTTTTGTTTTGATTTTCTATGTAATGTTTTATTGCATTTTTATTTATGTAAGCCATGAAACACATCATCTTTTCATTTTGTTTGTTGGCTGCAGCAAGCGCAGCTTACGCTTCTTCTCCTAAGAAGTCGTCGGTCATTCCAACCAGCAAAGTCATGACCCATGACCCAGTGCTGGCTAAGCAGGGTGATACCTATTACCTCTTTGCTACCGGACAGGGAATTTCCGTGATGTCTTCAAAGGATTTGAAGAACTGGAAGTTTGAAAAACCGGTATTCGAGGAAGCACCGCAATGGGCGGTAGAAACCGTGAAAGGCTATAACGGACACACGTGGGCACCGGATATTATTTTCCATAACGGACTTTATCATTTGTTTTATTCATGTTCGGCATTTGGAAAAAATACTTCCGCTATCGGTCATGCTACGAATCCTACACTTGATCCTTCCAGCCCTGATTTCAAGTGGACAGATCATGGAAAAGTAATTCAATCGGTACCTAACCGGGATATGTGGAATGCCATTGACCCTAATATTATCATTGACGAAAACGGTACCCCCTGGATGAACTTCGGCTCATTTTGGGATGGCATCAAGATGGTAAAACTGACCCCTGATATGAATGGAGTGGCCCATCCGGAAGAGTGGTATTCACTTTCTCGCCGTCAACGAACCTTTAATTTGGACGAAGAGAATGCGGGTGACGGAGCGGTTGAGGCGCCTTTTATCATGAAGCACGGTGATTATTATTATCTGTTCGTATCGTTTGATTATTGTTGCAAGGGATTGAAAAGCAACTATAAAGTCATGGTGGGAC
>OGHN01000784.1_pt1 | contig 15082 bp, 10 predicted proteins | sample 1571511 | NCBI WGS metagenome assembly OGHN01 (sample SAMEA2582024, study PRJEB24529) | metagenome | biome: Human gut stool | place: China | collected 2011 | reverse complement strand
ACTTTCGGCACCTTCGGTTCATTCGGTTTCTTCTGTCTCCTTGACTTTCTGCCCGCTTTGATAATTGATTGTTCCCATATCTTTATAAGCTTGTACTGTTTGTAACGGAGTTGCTTTATGGGGTAAATTACTGGGCTTACTGAATGAGAAGTTATTAGAGTAGTTGATAGAGAAGCGAGTGTCTTTCATTCCCTTTTTAGTGGTAACTAGGATAACTCCGAATGCAGCGCGTGCACCGTAAATAGCCGAAGATGCGGCATCTTTTAATACAGAGATAGATTCAATATCATTAGGATCCAGCATATTTATGTCCATCTCTACATTGTCAACTAATACAAGCGGGGCACCTTCATTGATGCTGTTCACTCCACGGATATTGAAAGACATTTCAGCACCGGGTTGGCCTGATGTGCCTGTTACCTGCAGTCCCGGCATTGCTCCCATCAGTACATTACTAACCGAAGTGACAGGACGATCACCCAATATTTCATCCATTTTTACACTGCTTACTGCTCCTGTCAGGTTGGCCTTTTTTTGTACGCCATATCCTACGACTACTACCTCTTCCAAAGTTTCAGTATCTTCCTTTAATACAACATTAAGTTCTTTCTTTCCAGAAACTTTCACTTCTTGAGAAACATACCCGATATACGTAATCTGTAAAACGGCTTCTTTCGGGGCATCCAACACAAACCGCCCATCTATATCTGTTATCGTACCTATTGACTGACCTTTAACCATTACATTGGCACCGATTACCGGCTCGCCATTCGCATCTTTCACAATACCTGTCACTTTATTTGCCTGTTGGGCAGCTTCCCCGTCTTTCGCCTTACTCATCAGCATGATATTCTTACCCTCCATGGCATAATAAATATCAGTACCTTCAAAAACCTTATTCAGCACTTCGGCTACAGATTTGTTCTGCGCATTCACCTTCACATTGCGCTTCAGATTCACCTCGTTCACATTATACACAAACAGATAATCTGTCTGTTTTTCTATTTCACTGATTACCTTGCCTGTTGACACGTTATCCGCCACAACAGTCACCTTCATTGTCTGAGAATAAGACTCAGTGGCAAAGGCTGTTCCGGCAAAGACAAACAGGGCTAAGAGTGTGTTTCTCATCATACGGAATAAATGTTTAATTTCTACAATAGATTCCTGATACAAAATATTTTTCATATATTTGCATTACTAATTTTAGGTTCAACTTAAGATTATTTGAGAAAAAATTGTCAATGCGTCATTGACATTCCATGGGATGGTGTTGCAGCACTATCCCATTTCTTTTTTAGACCAGGTGTGTTATTTCATAGGCATATTCTTTTTTAAGGGTTAATTAATTGTTATCACATTTGTCTCATCATTCTTTGTATAAGTAAACTTATTATTGAGTTTCAAAACTTTCAGTACGTGTTCCACCCCATCTTTCGTGCGGAATTTACCTGTATAACGGTTCTTTAGAATCCGGGTATTATTTACTACAATATCCACCCCATAATACAGTTTCAGTTTCTCTATCATATCACGTACGGATATATCATTGAAACAAAGCAAGCCCTCACGCCACAAAAAATAATCGACCTCCTTGATGCGTCCTTTCACCAGTCTGTTGCCTTTCAAGCTGGCCATCATGTTCGGTTCCAGCCTCATTCCACTGTTATTCGAACCGGGCACTAAAATTTCTACAGCACCTTCCAACAAAGAAGTTTCCCATACGCTATCCGCTGCATAAGCCATTACATTGAACTCTGTACCCAGCACCTTCACATTACATTTGTTCGTCTCTACAATAAAAGGCTGTTCCACATTCTTTGTCACCGCAAAGTAACCCTCACCATCCAATTTCACATTTCGGATATTCCCTTTGAAACTTCCCGGGAAAGTCAAGGTACTGCGTGAGTTCAACCAAACCTTCGTACCATCCGCCAACATCAATTCCGCCCGTTGGCCCGCCGGCACATAAATAGACTGCCATGTTTTGTCTTCCGGTACCTGATGTTTTCCTGTCCAATAATGTGTACCCAACAAGACGATCGCCAATACCGCTGCTATCTTGGCAGCTTCCATACATACTCCGCGTAACGAGAAATGTTTCCTTTCCCGGCTATTCTCCTCCGCCACAGGTTCCGTACGCCACAATGCCATGTCATGCAACTTCCGTTGTGCCATATATTCACGCATGTTCTCAGGATTTTCCTGTATCCATTCGGTCACACGCTGCTTTTCGGCTTCAGTAGCATTTCCGGCTATATATTTTTGCAATAATTCAGGATTCATATTCTATGCTGTTTTATTAGAAACGACTCAAGAAGAAACTACCCTAAAAGAAAATGAAGAAAAATATAAAAAAATCATTTCTGTCCTCAAAAACATCCGTATCCCCCATCCGGTCAGGCTTAATAATAAAAGAAGAAATAAAATAAAGGAAGATAATCTTTTAAAGTCACCCGCAGTACTTTCAATGCTTTTGATATATGATATTCCACCCCCTTTATAGAGATTTCCATCTCTTCGGCAATCTCTTTATTGGGTTTATTTTCAAAACGGCTCAAAATAAATGCCCGTCGCGTCTGTTCCGACAAGGTACTTAAAGTAGCACTGATGATTTTTTCCACTTCTTCCGAAAAAATCTCATCAGGATTGCACGCTTCCAAGGCAGACATACGGATAGACAATTCCTGTTGTTGCCAGTCGGCCATCACTTCAAAAGCACTGCGTTTTACCTCCTCGTGCTTTAGATAGTCCAAAGCCTTGTTCTTCAAAATTGTCAGTAACAATGGTAAGATATATTTCTCTTCAACAGGCTCGGCCTTCAACTTTTCCCACAACTTTATTAATGCCTCGGAGGCAATATCTTCTGCCGCCAAATCATTATGAACGTATGATTTGGCAAAGAAAAAAGACTTCTTATAATAAGAGGTATAGATATCATTAAAAGAATTTCCAGGCATTTTGCTCATTTGTATATCGGTTGTGCTTTTCATCCATATTACGATGGTAGAGCAAAGTTAGCAATAAACCTTCGATAAAAACAAAATTATCCTGTTAATTCTTTCCCTTATATGCTATGAGCTTGCCTTATATGCAATCGCCCTCCACCGTCAGACCAAGTGGCAAAAAGGGAAAGTTGCCATAGATATGAAATTCACGGACAAACACCCCTATGCTGTCCGACCGGAAGGAAACTTTCAACTGCAAAGTATCTCCCGGAGCAGCATGAAACTTGGAGTATCTCGTTTCCGGACAATCCCAAGAAGAAACAATGTAATAAATATGTAAACTGTCACTTCCATGTTTTTATAGATAAAAACACCACCACTAAAAAAGTCGAACAAACAAATCGCCAAGCAATCTTTTTCATTTATTTCTCCTTATACGATTCCCCCTGAAAAATCCTTCAAAAGCTTCAGCCCTCCCGCAAACCCTTTGCAGAAGGGCGTTCCGGCTGAAGGATCACACCGGGAAAAAGTATCAGGCCGCGGAAGAATCCTTCAGCTTCACCAGCCGGTACACATTGCCATACTCGGTATGAACACGCTGTATCCCTAATGCAACCATCATCCTGCCCAACCGGTTCGGAGTCACCCCACGCATGGCCGCCGGATAATGTTTCTGCAAATAATTGAACAAATCCGTCGTGGTATAGGGCTTGGACAACTCCCCTTCCTGCGGCATTCGGAAACAACGCAAAAACAATTCCTGTTCGGCAGGCATTTTATAAAAATTCCGGTTGCTGTGCTGTATCTCCTTTTCTTCCTCTTCCGAGAACCAGTAACGCTCTCCTCCGGCCAGCTCCGCTTTCAGCTGGGCGAACAGCTGCGCATGATCGGGCGGTGTGCAGTCAATCTTGCCGTCCACTTCCGCACAAAGGAAACGGCGGCTTCCTGTGGGATCAGTCAGCAGGTCCGTCATATTGGACGTACCGATGAAAGAGGCGATACGGGGCAGATGACTGAATGCCGGACGATGTGCCCTGCGGAAAGTCAGTGTGGTCATCTGCATCAGATTCTTCAAGGCAGGCATCTGCCCGGCACGGTACTTGTCGAACTCATCCATATTGATCAGTCCGAAAAGCGAAAGTTTCTGTTCACATCCACTCTCGCTCGTCAGGTCGAACTTGTCTATATAATAAGGTGTAAGTTCCTTGGGCATCAAAATCTTGCAAAAAGAAGACTTGCGCTTCCCCTGCTCACGACTCACCAACATAGGCGCCACCGCATTGGCGCAATCCTGCGCCTGCCCCAGCCATTGGGCGGCAACACCCAGCATCCAACGGTGAAACCCTTTCACCCACATCGGCTTACGCGATATACGCACGGCCAGCGGAGTAACACGATCCACCCCGTCCCATTGAGGCAAGTGGCTCATATAATGCAGAAAAGGATGATAGTTTTCCACCTTTCTGGAATGGAGCAGACGGCTCACATCCTTATCCCAGCAGTTGATGCCACCGGTACGCGCCTCCAGGCAGAATGTATTCAAATCACGTTGAGCCACCATGGCATACTCTTCATCCGGCATCTCTTTCCCACGATACTCCGTCTGTTCGGTGAGAAGATTGTAACGGAAATCATACCGTGCGGTCAAAAAGCACTGCAAGGCCACCAGCATATTCTCCGGCTTCTTGCGTCCCAATTTACCAGAAACCGCCTTTTCATCGATAGTTTCTGCCATACCAGCTGTTTCGACAGCCGCTGGAAGAACAATATCATCCACCGTTTCCGTAGCCGTTGAAGGCAACACCCCTTCCGCATTTTCGGTTTGCCCCACCGACTGCCCGGTAACCGGAGCCGTGCTTTTTCCCACGCATCTCCTCATTTTCATACTCTTTTTGCACCAACTCAGTAAATTTTCCACTAATTTTTTCATCCTTTTTCATTATTTGGGGTTGTGTAATATCACAAAGATAACACTCAAAATGCCCTTTTACAAGCATTTACCCCACACTACCGCAAAAAAGTGACTAAGCGAAAATAACTGGGAAATTATTCGTTTTTATCAAGATTATTTCATACTTTTGCACCGTCAAGTTAATCGTTTCACTAGAATGATGAAGTTTCATCACCTAAGTGATACAACTTCATCACTCAAGTGATATTATTTCATCACTAAAGTGAAATGATTAACTTGAAAGGAAGTTGCAACAAACTCTTCCGTACAAGAAAGCATAAACAACCGGATAAAAACAAATAAGCGAATGGCTATCAAATTTGAATTTTATGAATCACCCAATACGATAGGTACGCGCAAGAAGCGCTATCACGCCCGTGTAGTAAACTGGCAGCGCATCAACACCGACTATCTGGCGCGGGAAATACAGTACGGCTCCTCGCTCACCGTGGCGGACATCAAGGCAACCATTATCTCGCTCAGCGAGAAACTGGCCTACTACTTGAAGGACGGTGCCCGGGTACATATCGAAGGGATAGGATATTTCCATATATCGCTTACCTGCCCCGAGACACGGACACCAAGCTCCACACGTGCCAACAAGGTGAAATTCAAATCGGTGACATTCCGTGCGGACAAATACCTGAAGCATCAGTTGAGCGACGTCAAGACCGAGCGTTCGAAATACAAGCCGCACTCCATGCCGGTAACCAAAGAGAGTATAGACGAAGCACTGACGGAATACTTCCTGACAAACAGCGTGCTGACACGCCGGAAGTTTGAATCGTTATGCGGACTGACACGAGCTACCGCGGGACGTTATATCGCTCAGTTGGCGAAAGATAAAAAACTGCGCAATATCTCCATTCCGCGCAACCCCATCTATGAACCGATGCCGGGATTCTACGGAAAAGAGAAATTGCCCGAACCAGAGAACGAAACGGAAAACGTATCGGCAACAAACGACACGGACCTGACAATAAAGTAAATATACAACGAAACAATATAATAGAAAACTTCTACAAACGAAGCTCAAACCATAAAGAGCTGAAACTTCTACACTAGGCTGAAGGAATTCCGGGAGGAAATCCTTCAGCCGCTTTTCTTTATTGACGGGCGTTTGCGAAGGGGCTGAAGGATTTGAAGGAAAAAACAAGGGAAACTCAGGAAGAGGTACTTTTCAGCCCACCAGCCATACCAGCATAGGCAAGTAATCCTTTAAGGAAACACGAAGCAGCTTCAATGCCTGCTGGATGCGGTAAGCCACCGTCTGTGGCGACACATCCAGCACTTCAGCAATTTCTTTATAACTCAGTTCCTTAAAGCGATGCATCACAAAGGCTTCCCGATAACTGTCGGGAAGAGCAGCCATCGCCTCCTTTATTTTCCGGTCCAATTCCTCAAAACGACCATAGTCCACTTCACACAATGCCGCCTGTGTCCGCTCATAAAAGGCAGCTTCCGCCTTGGTTTTCACCTGTTCCCGCGTCAAGTGGTTCAAGACCCTCCGATAAGTCATTTTGAACAAATACTGATTCAATGAAGACTCGATTATCAAATCCCCACGATTCTCCCACAGCCATAACATCACCTCCTGAACAATCTCTTCGGCATCTTCCAGCGACACCAAGCGGTGAGCATAGGCACACAGCATAGGATAGTACCTTCTGAATAAATGGTCAAAAGAATTACCATCCCCCTGTCGGAGAGCATTAAACAAAGACAAGTCTTCCACGGTATGATTCATAGTATAATAACTGTTTTCCTTGTGTACAAAGATAGTTGTTTTTATCGGAAAAAACTTTTTTTTAAAAAAAAGCATTTTTCGTTTAGATACCTTTCATTCTCGCTTGTCTTAATAATATAAAGGAAAACATTAAAGTATAATTCATGGAAAACCATACCGATATAGAAACTTTGTTGACCAAGTATTTCGAAGGAAACTCCACTCCGCCGGAGAACGAACAGATAGAAGCCTGGCTGAATGCCGATGAGGAGCATTTGCGCATAGCCAAGCAGCTGAATACGCTCTATCTGGCTGTAGACACACAGCACATCACAAAGAAGATAGATACGGAAAAGGCATTAGACAAGGTAAAAAGCAGAACAAAAGTTAGAAACCTGTCCTGGTGGGGATGGACACAACGCATTGCGGCCATCCTGTCCGTTCCCCTCCTGATAGGTGTATTGGCTCTGTATCCGGACAGACAGCAGCCGGTAGTCACCGCTCAGATGGTGGAAATAAAAACCAATGCAGGCATGACTACCTCCGTCCTGTTACCGGACAGCACGGTAGTTCACCTCAATTCGGAATCCTCCCTTCGCTATCCCACCTTTTTTGCCGGCGATGTACGCCAAGTGGAATTAAACGGTGAAGCTTATTTCGATGTGACCCAACATCCCCGGAAACGATTCATCGTTTCCACCCCTCACCATTCGCAGGTGGAAGTGTACGGAACAAGTTTTAATGTGGAAGCATACGGTAATGAAACTCCCATTTCCACCACGCTTATCGAAGGCAGCGTAGGGTTTATTTATAAGAATAGCAAAGGAAAATTTCAAAAGAGTATGCTCTCCCCCAGACAGAAGCTGGTTTATTCTCCACAAACCGGAGATATCAAGTGCTACGCTACCTCGGGCGAATCGGAGATTTCATGGAAAGACGGCAAGCTTATCTTTAATGACACTCCGCTGGATGAAGTGCTGCACATGCTTGGAAAGCGGTTCAATGTGGAATTCGTATTGTCCAACAAGGGGCTGAAAGGCTGTTCGTTCACAGGAACATTCACCCATCAGCGTCTGGAGCGTATTATGGAATATTTCCGGATTTCTTCCCGCATACGCTGGCGTTACATTGACAGTGCAGATATAAAGACGGAAAAGCTGAAAATAGAAGTGTACTAATATACGTTTAACCCTTAATTTAAATACTAGAAAAATGAACAGACAACAGGCTCCCTAAACAAAAACATACGGGAGGATATTGGCGTATCACCCCGTATGAAAAAATCATCTTTCCATGCTTGTTTGGCGACAAGCAAAGACAACATTTTATTCACTTTATCTCAATTACAAAATTATGAAAATTTATTTTAGCGTCCAATTATTATGGATGATAAAGTCGTGTAGGTTAATCTTAAATAAAACTCCATTACCTATGAAACTGAGTGTACTCTTTTTAATCTGTTCGCTAAGTATGACTTATGCGGCAGAGTCGTATGCGCAAAAGACCATGATCAGTCTTGAAGTGCGTAATGAAACAGTTGGCACTGTGTTGGAAAAGCTGAAAAAAGAATCGGGGTTTGATTTCTTCTTCAACAATAAACACGTAGATCTAAAACGTATTGTATCAGTCTCGGCAAACAACAATAATATCTTCAAGATATTGGATCAGATTTTCGCAGGAACGAATGTGAAGTATTCGGTGCTTGAAAAGAAAATCATTCTTTCTACTGAGATTGTGCAAGGAATACAGCAAGAACAAAATAAGGTGACAGGTATTGTGAAAGATAATGCGGGTATTCCCATCGTCGGTGCAACGATTATGGAAAAAGGAAGTACAAACGGCACAGTTTCTGATCTTGACGGAAACTTTAGTCTTCAAATGAACAGTCAAGGAACAATACTCATTTCTTACATCGGTTATATTACACAAGAAATTAAAGTCAATAAAAATGATAAGCTTATTATAACATTAGAAGAAGATACAGAAACATTGGACGAAGTAGTGGTGGTAGGCTATGGTGCCATACAAAAACGTTCGGTATCCACCGCCATCTCAACTGTAAAGGGAGGAAAAATTTCAGAGATGCCGACATCAAATATATCACAAAGCCTTGTGGGTATGTCGTCAGGTATCACCTTACAACAAATCAGTGGAGAGCCGGGAGCCGCTCCGGCAATCCGGGTCCGAGGAGCAGGCTCCATCAATAGCGGAAATGACCCCTTATTTGTAATCGACGGTTACCCCACAACAGACGCAGAACTTTTTAATAATATCAACCCTGCAGACATTGCTGACATTCAAATACTAAAAGATGCAGCCTCCTCTGCCATTTATGGTTCCAAAGCAGGAAACGGTGTAATTATTGTCACTACTAAACAAGGACAAACAGGAAAACCTAAAGTTAGTTTTTCCACACAAGTAGGATGGAGTGAAGCCCAAAATTATGTGGACGTACTAGAAGCTGATGATTATATGGACATGATCATTGAAGCACGTACAAACAACGGAAGTATTCAAAATTTTCCCAAGTTGATTCAGATGAGAGAGAGTGGGAATTACGAAAACACGAACTGGCAAGATGCCATATTCCGTAATGCACTGAATTATAGAGGAACAGCAACCATTACAGGAGGTACAGAAATTTTAAAATACAACTTCTCTGCCAACTATCAAAACGAGGATGGCATCCTGTTAAACTCTTTTTACAAAAGAGTCGGAATCAAAGGAGGATTTGAAGCAAATTTATCAAAGAAAATAAAACTAGGAGTCAATTTCAGTACAACCTATAGCAAAAGACGCCTCCAACAACCAACCGGTGGAAATACTGAAGACGTAACAGGCGTAATTGCCCAGGCATTGTCTATGCCACCTATACTTCCTGTTTACCAGAATAACGGAGATTATACTCAAATAGCTCAACATTATGCAGACTTAGGACTTAATAACCAACTTCGCAATCCTGTTTCGAATTTACTAGAAAATCGAAATGACAAATGGTCTATCCGCACAATGTCCAATGCCTATTTTGAAGTAAAACCCATTAAAGGACTGACATTACGCACATCGGTAAACTTTACGACTAATGCAGCAAAACAAGATTATTACCAATCTGCCTTTTTACTAGGTAAAAGTTATACAGGTAACAAATCCACACCGGATTTGACTAGCATAGACGGTTACCGTCTGTCTGGATTTGGTTATAATGCCTATTGGTCCACTACAGCAACTTATGATGTTACATTTAATGAAAAACATCATTTGAACACCATGATCGGATATGACTTCGAATACAATAGTGATTTTGAAGTACAACAAGACGATCGGACTGATTCTGATAATCCCATTGCCTATAACAATACATCTATTACCAACGTAAATGGAGCGAAACTGTGGACAGGTTCTTCCGAATACTCCAACTATGTATTTGACGCCATGTTTGCCCGTCTAGTGTATGATTATAATTATAAATATGTCCTTTCAGGTTCTGTCCGTCGCGACCGTTCCAGCAAATTCGGACCGGACAAACGCGCAGGATGGTTTTATTCGGGGTCATTGGCATGGAATATAACCGAAGAAGACTTTATGAAAGATATACACTGGCTCGACATCGCTAAATTACGTGCCAGTTATGGAATAACAGGTAATGATCAGATAGGAAATGATTATGCATGGATATCTACTATCAGTTCAGACCAAAATGTGGTGTTTGGTACAACAGCCATACCTACTTATTATCCTAGCGGTTATTCAAACCGACAATTAGGATGGGAGAAAAACAAACAAATGGACTTAGGGTTTGATATTGGCGTATTCAATGCCTTGAATATAGTAGTAGATCTCTACAAGAGGACTAGTGACATTGTGATGCCAGCCAATATTCCTAATTTCAATGGTATAGCAGGCAGCGTTTATATGAATGCCGGACAAATTGAAAATAAAGGTATAGAAATCCAAGTTTCCGCCACTCCGTTTAAAGGAGATTTTTCCTGGGAAACGACTCTTAGTTGGTCCAAAAACAATAATAAAATTCTTTCACTTGCCAACAATCAAAATCAACTTGCCAATGCAAGTGCAGGAACCAAATGGGGAAATGTAATGAGAAACTATGTAGGACGTCCGATGGGTGACATGTATATGCTAAAAGTTATAGGCACATTTAATACAGAAAAAGATTTAGCCCAATATGCTAAAAACGGAACTCAGGATATTGGAGATTTAATATTTGAAGATTATAATAAAGACGGCACTATTGACGTCAACGATTATCAATTGGTAGGGAACTATCAACCGGATTTTACCTTTGGATGGAATAATACTTTTATTTATAAAGATTTCGATTTGGCGGTCACTATTGACGGACAATGCGGAGGTAATGTAATTTATGCAGCCGCACGTGCTTTTTCTTTAAACCGATACGATGACAATGTACTAGCTGAATCCGGATTAGGACGCTGGAAGTCATCAACCGATCCCGGAAACGGAAGGTCACACAAAGCTGGGACAAATAACCTAGGCAGCAATATTGGCCCCTCCACAAGATATCTTTATGATGCAGACTTTCTACGTATCCGTAACGTATCCCTTGGATATACATTACCGAAAAAATTCTGTAAAATAATAGGCATAGAAAATATGCGCATCAGTGCTAATGTACAAAACCTATGGACTTTTGACAAATATCCAGGTTATTCCGTTGAAGCAAATTATGAAGGGAACTCCGCCACAAACAACGGGGTGGACTTTGGTGGATATCCCATCTCCCGCACATTTACTTTCGGTCTTAATTTTAACTTTTAACAACGATACAATATGAAAACTTTCAATAAATTAATTTCATTTGCGATCATTTCCATGACAAGCCTTACCTATACCGCTTGTAGTGACGGATTTTTTGACCGTTACCCTACCGATTCCATGCAAATGGAAACCTATCTGAAAAATGATGCAGAACTGCAAAACATACTTCTCAATGGTTATTATCACCTACAGGACATCACACTAAATGTGAATTATGTTAATAGTTTGGCTACAGATGAAGGATACGACTATAAAAAAAATAACTCCCTTGATCACATCAGTCTGAACGAAAGTACATGGGATGCGACTTTAGGAATCACTAGTGAAATATGGGAACATTGTTTCAATATGATAAACCGCTGCAACAATGTTCTTCAAAAACTAGATAATGCCTCGGAAACGAACAGAACACAATATGAAGGTGAAGCTAAGTTTCTCAGGGCGTATGCCTATTTCACGCTTGTAAGACTTTTTGGAGCAGTACCTATCACTACAGATCCAATAGATGATTACTCAACCCTTTATGATTATGGACGGAGCAGTGTGAACGAAGTCTACAGCTTGATAAAAGACGACTTGAAAACAGCCATAGCCAATCTGCCAAACTACTATTCCGCCAATAACATGCAAGGACGAGCGACAAAAATAGCAGCTTATACCATGCAAGCAGACGTTTTTATGACATTGCAGGATTTTAATTCAGCTAAAAATTCTTTAGAAAACATTCTGGATTATGCCAATCAAAATAAGGAAAAATTAGATTTAGAAAATGATGTCTTACAGATTTATGCTTCAGACAACCCAATGGGAAAAGAAATCATTTTTGCTGCTCAATACAACAACGGTGCAACAGTAGTGGCTAACCCACTTATGGGACGTTGCATACCAGCAGCTCGACCATCTACTCAGCCCGCTTACATTTATCCAGACGGAACCAGTTCTACCATCACTGTTTCACAAGGCACCAGTTGTCTGTTAATGACATGGGAACTTTACAATACATTCAAAGCCAACAGTAATGACCAACGCTTTCAAAAATTAATATACAATGGAATTTATACAGATGACATATCAGTAGCCAGCAACGAGGTAGACATCACAGAAGAAGGATACACTTACCTTCCTGTCACATTAAAATATTTCGACTTTGGTAATGAGGGTATGACAACTTGTGCTTGTGGTAACGACAATATCATTTATCGATATGCAGATGTATTGTTAATGTATGCCGAATGTTTAAACGAAACCGGCAATACCCCATCTGCCGCCAACTATCTAAATATGGTAAGGACTCGTGCCGGACTATCAAATACAACTGCTACAACACAAAAGGAAATGAGTATAGCCATCGAAAATGAAAGAATGTTGGAACTATGTTTTGAAGGACATAGATGGTATGACTTAATCCGTCGGGGAAGAATTACAGAAGTAATGGAAAAACATTTTAGCCACCGTACACAAGGACTCAACCCTACATTTCAGTCCAGTAATAATGGAATGAATGTAAGTAGTCCATCCGACATCACCGGCACACCTACAACATGGAAGTGGACGGGAACATCCGCTGCTGTTCTGTTTGGAATCCCTTACGACCAAATTCAGCTTTCAAACAATTGGGAGCAAAATGAGTTATATTAATCCTTTATCCATAAAATATGAAAAATAATATCTTAACCGGCAGTTTATATACTGCCGGTATCCTTCTACCCCAAATTACCTTTGCAGAGATTCAAAATGACAAAGTAAGTCCAGACAGACCGAACATCATCTTTATTTTAGCAGACGATATGGGGTATGGAGATTTATCCTGTTACGGTAATCAATATGTAAAAACACCTAATATTGACCAACTAGCCGAAACCGGTACCCGGTTCAATCAATGTTATGCAGGAAGCGGTATTAGTTCACCATCCAGATGTGCATTGCTGACTGGTAAAAATACAGGAAATACCCGTATACGGGATAACATGTGTACAGCCGGAGGTATTGCCGGAATCAAAATAAATCCCAATGGTGATTCCACCATTGTCAGGAGAGCTAATCTATTACCACAAGATACAACCATTGCCACCGTATTAAGCGCAGCGGGTTACCGAACTTGCTTAGTAAACAAATGGCATTTAGATGGCTACGATAAAGGAGCCTCTCCTAATCATCGCGGATTTGACGAATTTTATGGATGGACTATCTCTACGGTACACAGTAACTCTCCTTATTATTATCCCTATTATCGTTTCCACGGTGACTCACTCATCCACATCCCAGAAAATGCAAATGGAAAACATGGTATTCATAACAACGACTTGAGCACAAACGATGCCATCGCTTTTATAAAAAGGAATAAAGACAATCCTTTTTTTCTTTATTTAGCTTTTGACGCCCCTCATGAACCCTATAATATAGATCAAACAGCATGGTATGAAGGACAAGAAACATGGGAGCCTAATACCAAACGCTATGCTTCATTGATTACTCACATGGATGCTGCTATCGGACGTTTATTAAACGAACTAGAACAACTTAATTTACGAAAGAATACATTAATTATTTTTGCCTCAGACAATGGGGCCGCTATCCAAGCTCCTATTAAAATATTAAATTGCAATGCTGGATTCAAAGGTCGAAAAGGAACGCTTTACGAAGGTGGGATCCGAGTACCTTTCATTGTCAATCAACCAGGAATGGTACCTATACAAACACTAGACAATCTTATCTACTTTCCAGATATGATGCCCACATTAGCAGCATTGGCTAAAGGAACGAAGCATTTGCCAAAACAAATTAACGGTATAAACATCTTACCGCTTTTCTATGGAAAGCAAGTTGATACAGACAACCGCTTATTATATTGGGAATTTCCAGGGAAACAACGTGCAGCCAGAAAAGGAGATTGGAAGTGTGTAACCATCCATCCTAATCAACCTCTAGAATTGTATAACTTGAAAGAAGATCCAGAAGAGACGAATAATCTCGCAAAAAAATACCCTAGACGAGTAAAGGAGTTCGATGAAGAAATGCAAAGAATGCATATTCCTACCCCCAATTGGCCTCAACCAGGAGAACAATTCTGAAGTCTATATGTAGAACGAGGGCTAATGCAGTCCTCGTTCTACATATAACTACAAATAATTTTATTAGCAAAAGTATATACAAACATTTTTATACATCCATTTTTAAATAGAATTCTGTTGAACACTAAAAAAACTATTTTCACTGATAACAATGAGATTCTTATTAGCCAATATAAATGTTGACATAAGAGAAGCACAATACTTCCCCCCCCTCAAGATTAAAATCAAGTGAAAACCTTTAAGATAAAGCCTACTATGAGAACTTGACACCCATACTTTCAACAAAGAACAATAACACTTCACGCGTTTTTTTGTACGATAATACAGGATTTGAGACTAAAATCCATGTTAGAAATTATTTATAATTCAGATATTTGCACAACAAAAAGATAAAAGAACATGATGAAATATTTACCATTCTTGTTGTTCCTCTTATTGAAAGCAGGAACAGCTACAGCTCAAAACAATTTAGTAATCAACGGTATTCCATGGTTTGATGACAAGGGAAATATTGTCAATGCACATGGCGCTTGTATTGTGGAAGAAAACGGAAGATATTATCTTTTCGGAGAATGGAAATCGGACAAAA
>OGHN01000776.1_pt1 | contig 15215 bp, 6 predicted proteins | sample 1571511 | NCBI WGS metagenome assembly OGHN01 (sample SAMEA2582024, study PRJEB24529) | metagenome | biome: Human gut stool | place: China | collected 2011 | reverse complement strand
AGAAGATTCTCAGGTGAGCTTTTGCTTCTGTTTTTGTAGGAGTCAGTATCAGCTCGTATTTTTTCCATTCTTTGGAGTTGATGTCTAAAGACTGTGCCGTGATGACCTGAGTCTCATCCATGGAATCGTTGTCAATAAGCTCTACTCGTATTTTCTGGTTTTCTCCTCTTGCCCATACAGTAAAACGATATTTTTCATTGGCTTTAATTCCGATGCCGAAGAATCCTTCATTTTCAATACCTGTACGTTTGTGTGCATGGCTGGGAGCTCCAAGTCGTACGTAATGTGGATTACGTTCAAACGGACCATCGTTTTGCAGAGTTACGTTTCCAAAGATATTCCATCCCATAAAACTTTGTGGGAATTCAAATGAACGGTTTTTGATTAATTCTGCATAGAGTCCCCCGTCTGCTCCATAGTTAATGTCTTCAAAGAAGTGACCGTACATGGTCGGTTGAATCTCTGCTCCAATTTTGTTGGCTTGGATAACCATTTGGTTGACATTCTGTGCTTGCAAGCTGAGTCCCGCTGTTAGTGCAAGTGCAGAAAGAAAGGTTAAGTGTTTGTTCATGGTTTTATTATTAAATTAATGTGATACAAATTTATAAATAAACACGAGAAATTCATGGAAAAACAGTGAAATATCTATCTTTATGAAATTTAGGCATAAAATTAGGAGCAATCATTTTTCCTGAGGTGGACAAATTCTTCTATTGGGTGGACATTTGTCTTTTGAGTGGATTTTTATCCTCTTTTTCAAAAAAAGACTCGAAAAACGGTTTACCTTTGTGTAAAACAGAATAATTTCTATGAAAAGACAAAGTTTGCTTCTATACTTGTTCCTGATTTTTTGTTTGTGTCGTCCGGCTGGATTACTCTATGCGGTGCAGAACTCTTCTCGTTTTTCGTTGGCTTCTATTACGATAAACGATGGGTTGCCTTATAATTTTGTAGACGATATAATCAAATCGGACGACGGCTATCTGTGGGTCGCTACGTATGGAGGTGGGGTGGCTCGGTATGATGGAAATGAGTTTGTGGTTTTTAGTACAAATACGACAGACCAGAGAAGGCTACTTCGAAGTAATTTTGTAGAGAAATTGGCAGAGGATGCTTTTCATCGTATCTGGGTGGCTGGAGAGTCAGGTATCGAATTACTTTCTACAGAGAACTTACAGTTACTGCCTGTAGAATCTTTGCAATCGGAAGAAATGGCAGGGCTTATGAAGGCGCCGGTTAGTTTCTTGATGACGACTCGGACTGGTAATTTATGGCTCTGTAGTCGTGGACATATTTATAAGGTAATGTTTAACAGTACGGGTACGGTGAAAAAAGTCATTCGTATTTCGGATACGCCAATACATGAGCGTGGCTGCGTCTTGTCTGAGATAGATGGTTATGTCTGGTTCTTTCATAAAGGAAAAATGTGCCGGATTAGTGAGAGCGTAACAAGTAGTCAGGAACCACAGCCGGTTTCTGTATCTTTGGATATTTCTCCCTTAGAGGCGGTTTTTAGCATTTTTCATTGTCAGAATAATGTATGGATTGGTACAAGTAACGGACTGTATTGTTATGATTTGACGACAGACACCAGTCTGCATTATGTGCACGATACCCAGAATCCGTCTTCTTTGTCACAGAATTATGTGACCTCTATTACATCCACACGAGATAATCAGGTGATAGTTGGTACATTGTTAGGCCTGAACGTGTTTAATGCCTCTACGTCTGATTTTACCCGTATTCAGGCTGGTGAAGTTATGGAAATGCATGGGCTGTCATGTAACTTTATCAATACTCTGTATGCAGATGATGAAAATGATATAATCTGGGTAGGGACTGAGATAGGAGGAATTAGTAAAATGTTTCCTTCCCGTTTGTCTGTAATCAATTATTATCATCAGCAAAATCTTCCCGGTAGTTTGTCGCGTAATCCGGTCAATGCAATTGTAGAAGATGAATACCAGACACTTTGGGTGGGAACGGTGGAAGGGGGATTAAACTGTCGCCTGAAAGGAAGTGATACCTTCTTGCATTATACTACCGAAGCACCTGCTTATTTGGCGCATAATACTGTGAGTGTGTTAGTAATAGATGACAAAGATCGTTTGTATGTAGGTACTTGGGGGGGCGGACTTGGCTGGATAAACCGTAAGCCTTCTGCATCTAAACGTTATGTACCTCTTCCGTTGAGTGATCCTTTTGTGTCAAGTTTGGCTTTTGACCCTGTGAGTCATTTACTTTGGATTGGCACCATGAATAATGTGTATGTATATAATCCGGCAGACGGAACCGTTTCAGAACCTTTCCTGAATGAAGGTAAGGAGGTTGTCAATCAGAATGCACTAGGCATGTGTATTACCCGTGAGCGGGAACTTTGGATTTCGTCTCCGTTCGGCCTTTTAAGAATAAATCTGACGGCTTATGACAAAGGACAATTGAAATATCAGAAATATGTATATCAGTTGGATAACCCGGCTTCTAAGCGTCGGGAGCGCATTACTTCTATTTTTCAAGCGAAAGACGGGACAATATGGCTGGGAAGTAATGGAAACGGATTCTATAAAGCCATGAAGAAAGGGAATGATTATCAGTTCCTGGCATTCACTAAAAATGATGGTCTGGTAAGCAATAGTGTGCGTGGAATGCTGGAGGACTGGTATGGAAATATCTGGATATCTACCGACAACGGGTTGTCTTGTTTTAATGTCAAAGAGGAGTCGTTTCGTAATTACAGTCAGATTGACGGCTTGGTTTCTGATCAGTTTTATTGGAATGCCGGTGCTTTGTCTTTTGACAAGGAACGTTTGTTCTTTGGTAGTCAAAAGGGGTTGACCGAAATACATCCGATGATTGAAACTGAGCATCAGCGTAAGTTTCCTTTGGCTTTTACACATTGCAAGGTGTTTGGACAGGAAGTTTTTCCTCAGTCAGGAGAAATAGTTATGCACGAGAGTGACAAGTCGTTATCAATAGAGTTCTCAGCCCTTGATTATGCATTGGAGTCTCAGGCACAATATTCATATCGTTTAAAAGGTTTTGACGATGCATGGGTAACAGTACCTTCCAATCGAAACAATGTGACTTATACGAACTTGTATCCCGGTAAATATGTTTTCCAACTTCGTTATGCTCCTGATGGAAAGCATTGGCTTGCACGTACAGAGGAGTTGACCATTGTAGTTCATCCTTATTTTTATAAAACACCTTGGTTTTTACTTTCTGTTTTGTTTGTTATCCTGTTTGGCGGTTATCGCATTTTGAGGTGGCGTTATCAGGCTTTGAAGCGCCAGCAGAACTTATTGCATCAGATGGTGGAAGAACGTACTTCAGAACTGGAGGAACAAAAGAAATTGTTATCTAACCAGACTCAGGAACTTTCGGAGCAGAATAAATTGTTGAAGGATCAGAATGAAAAAATTACTGCACAAAAGAACCAGATTCTGGAGATGTCGCGTAAGGTAGAGGAACTGACGGTTGATAAACTGGCTTTTTTTACCAATATTACCCATGAATTTCGTACTCCGCTTACTCTGATTGTAGGTCCGATTGAGCGTGCTTTAAAGTTGAGCTATAATCCACAGGTAATTGAACAATTGCATTTGGTGGAACGCAATTCGAAATATCTTCTTTCATTGGTTAATCAGTTGATGGATTTTCGGAAAGTGGAAGAGGGTCGTATCAAGATTGCTACCAACTATGGTAACTTGAAAGAATTTATGTTGGAGATAGTACCTCCTTTTGCTGATTATGCGAAGAATCGTGGTATTAATCTTCAATTGTATCTTCGTCTTCCGGATCCGTTCCTTATGTTTGATGAGGATGTGATGCGTAAGATTATGACCAATCTAATCAGCAATGCTTTGAAATTTACTCCCAAAGGAGGCAATGTGGGCATATATGTCGGAGTGATAGGACAGGCGACAGAAAAGAAATTGTTTATTAGTGTACGTGATACCGGAAAAGGTATTCCGGAAAATGATATAGAACGTATTTTCATGCAGTTTTATCAGTCTGATAACCGGAGTCTTGAGTCTGTCAGTGGGCAGAGTGGCACGGGCATAGGCTTGTATTTATGCCGGAAGCTTATTGATTTACTGGACGGCAAGATTTATGCGAAGAATAATCCGCTGAAAGGGGCTTCATTCCGTATTCTTTTGCCTGCATTATATGGAGATACTCAAATCCATTCGGAGTCTGAAATGGAAAAAGAGGATATTGCGATAGATGTGCCACGTAATGGGAAAATGGTTATACTTGTGGTAGAAGACAATAAGGATATGCGTGATTATATTCGCTCTATACTGGCTGAATATTATAATGTGCTCGAAGCCTCTCAGGGAGAAGAAGCTTTGGCTTTATTGCATGCCAATAATGTCGACTTTATCATCAGTGATTTGATGATGCCTGTCATGGATGGTATGGAATTGTCACGTCGTGTAAAGAATGACTTTTCCATCTCTCATATTCCTTTCTTGATGCTGACGGCTAAAACATCAGATGAGGCCCGTCTGGAAAGCTATAAAATGGGTGCAGATGCCTTCTTGCTGAAACCTTTTGATGAGAATATGCTGCTAGCCCGCATCTCTAATATACTGGAGAACCGGAAGCGTTTCCAGCAAAAGTTCTCTATTGATATGAACACCGACTCGTTAGAGGTAGAAGAAAACTCGGGTGACAAGAAGTTCTTGAACAAAGCGATGTCGGTAGTAAAAGAGAATTATAAGAATCCGGATTTTGAAGTAAGTGATTTTATTGAAGCGGTAGGAATCAGTAAAAGTTTGCTGAATAAAAAAATGCAGAGCCTGACCGGGCAGTCTGCCGGTCAGTTTATTCGCAACTATCGTTTGAATCTGGCTCGTGAACTTTTGCTGAAAAATAAGGTGAACCGTACGATGAATATCTCTGAAATAGCCTATGAAGTGGGATTTAATGATCCTAAATATTTTACCCGTTGTTTTACAAAGCATTTTAATGTGACTCCGAGCAGTTTGCTGGAAGATTAACCGTAAGGAAAATCTCCTTTTTTATTCTTTTTGGTGAAGAACTGAAAACGCAGTGCTTTAAAAGGAGAAAGTGTAGTATATTCTTTATGGTTTTAGTGGCAGAACCCTATGTTTTCTACGTTGAAACTCTATGTTTCTCGTGTGGAAAACATAGGGTTCTGTCATTAGAAACCTGGATTTCGGAGAATAATTTCTGAATAATCATGGTGGAGTCGTGATTTTTTCTCTAAGCCTTTGTTGTGTAGGTCAGAAAATATCTCAAAGAGTCCTGTGGGAGCTTTTGTCCTTTAATGTGGAAATATTCGTATTTTTCATTTATCCACCTATAAAATTCGTTTGTCCACCTTTGTTTTTGCATATGTCTTTACATTTGAAGTGTTGAAAGAAACATTTTTGTTAGATAAATATTTCCGTACTATGAGACATGAAAAGAAAAAACAGCTACGATACTGCTATATTTTATATGCGAACTGAAGTCTGAGTTCCTGAATCTATGACAATTTATTACTTTATTAATAATTTAAATTTAATACAATCGATATGAATAAACAGTTGATTTTTTCTGCAATGCTTGGCTTGTGTGCCTTTGGCAGTACAGCGATGTATTCTGTACCTGCCATGGCTGCCGTAGCACAATCACCGGCTATCAAGGTCAGTGGGCAGGTAGTTGATGAACAAGGAGAACCTTTACTGGGAGCTACTATCAGGGTGAAGAACAGTTCAATCGGAACAACCACCGATTTGGATGGAAATTTCCAGCTGGAAGTGCCTGGTAATGCTGTTCTGTTAATTAGTTATGTAGGCTATAAGGAACGTGAAGTTGCAGTGCGTAGTCGGTCTGTTCTTGGAGCAGTTCAGTTGCAGAGCGATGATTTCATGCTTGACCAGGTGGTAGTTGTCGGTTATGGAACACAGAAAAAGTCGGATTTGACAGGTTCTGTAGCTGTAGTCGATACTGAAGCCTTGAAACAGGTTTCTCATTCTAATATTTCTTCTATGCTCGAAGGAAAGGTGGCTGGTGTACAAGTTACCTCTGACGGTCAGCCAGGAGCAGACCCGACAGTACGAATTCGAGGTGTCGGTTCTTTTGGTGATACTTCTCCTCTTTATGTCATTGATGGTGTGCCTATGGGTACTTCTATCCGCGATTTCTCTTCCAATGACATTGAAACTATTCAGGTGTTAAAAGATGCTTCTGCAGCTGCCATTTATGGTTCTCGTGCAGCCAATGGTGTGGTTATTATCACAACCAAACGTGGTCAGAAAGACCAGCCGTTAAAAGTAGATTATAATGGATATTTTGGTGTTGATAATATCTCAAAAGGTGTGTATGACGTGATGAATGCTGATCAATATAGTCAACATATTGGTTTGTCGTGTTTGAATTCCAATACACCGTTGCCTGGAGGATATAGCCTTGATAGTGCGACAGGAAAATATCATTTTCAGGATGATACTGATACAGACTGGTTTGATGAGGTCTTCAAGACAGGTATTCGCCAGAATCATAATGTAAATCTTTCAGGAGGTGGAGCTCACAATACTTATAATATAGGATTGGACTATTTTAATCAGAGAGGAACACTTGAAGGAGCCGGACCTAACTACGAGAGATTTACCGCGCGTGTCAATAATACGATGGATACGAAATTCGTGAAGTTCCAGACAAGTGTCGTTTACTCTCATTCAGACCAGGATAATATGAGTTTGTCCAATGCTTCAGAGTACGTTCAAGGATTGTATGGCGATGTAACCAACGTATTGCGTGGTACCCTACTTATGCAGCCCACTATCAAGGCATACGATTCGTCTACATGGGTACTCGATGACAAAGTCGGTGCAGCCAGTGATTACAATTACGACGGCTATGGCTACGGTGTGTATTATGATGACATACACGGAGATATTTCGGCATCTAACCCTTTGCTGATTAATAATTTGTTGCAGCGCAACACTCGCGTAGACCGTTTTGTCGGTACAGGATCGGCCGATGTGGACCTTCTTAAGATGTTTGGTGTGGATAGTAAAAACCATAAGTTGAACTATAAGATCAACTTGTCTTATAGTAAGACTCATTGCAAGGATTTTACCTGGATTCCTTCTTGGATACAAAGTAACCGTGTGTATTTGGCGAAGAGCAATGAACGTCTGGAAAAGGCTTCCCGTGACTATTCAGATGCTCTTATTGAAAACGTTCTTACTTATGACGGAACAATAGGTAAACATCACATCAATATTGTGGCAGGTCAGACTTATGAGGAAGAAAATACAGATTTGCTTACAGGATGGGGATTAAACTATACTGAACCTTACTTCCTGCAACTTTAGAATGGTTCTGATACCTACTCTAGCAGTTATGAGTATAAACATGCTATCTTGTCTTACATTGGTCGTGTAAACTACAACTATGATGACAGATATCTGTTTTCTGCTACCGTACGTAGAGATGCCAGTTCCCGTTTGTCAAGTGGTATTCGTTGGGGAACATTCCCTTCTGTATCTGTTGGCTGGCGTTTTGATAAGGAAAGTTTCTTCCCTTTCAATCCGGATGTGGTAAACATGTTCAAAGTGCGTGGTAGCTACGGTGAACTCGGTAATGAAAATATCGGTGAATATATGTATCAGGCTACTATGTCGCGCAATAACATGACGTATAGTTTCAATAATTCTCCTGTAACAGGTTCCGCTATTTCTACTTTCGTAGATAATAATTTGTCATGGGAAAAGAAGAAAACCTATAACGTGGGTGTAGATTTGGCATTCTTCAACAATCGTTTGGAGTTTACGGCTGAATGGTATAAAAACAGCAGTACCGACTTGTTGTATGACGTACCTGTTCCGGAACAAGCCGGAGTTTCCAATACCACTGTTACAATGAATGCTGCCTCTATGGAAAATTCAGGTTTTGAGTTCTCTGCTACTTATCGTAACCGTGAACATCCTTTCAAATATGAAATATCTGCCAACCTCAGTACGTTAAAGAACCGTGTAACCTCATTAGGATTTGGTACTGATTATTATCTTACGGGCGATTACATTACTTACGTTGGACAGGAAATAGGTCAGTTCTATGGTTATGTTTATGAAGGTATTGCGCGCACGCAGGAGGACCTTGACAACCATGCTACTCAGGAAGGAGCAAATGTAGGCGACTGTTTATATAAGGATATAAATAATGATGGAAAGGTAGATACAGATGATAGAGTGGTGTTAGGAAGCGGATTGCCTAAAATGAACTTCGGTCTTAATGCACGTTTTGAGTATAAAGGATTTGATTTGAGCATTGCTACTTACGGTGCGTTGAACTATCATGTGAGCGATGATATCTATAACTCGCTTAATTCTTGTTACGGATGGAGCAACAAAGATGTAGCTATGCTGGATGCGAATCGCTTTAGTGAAGATGGAACTACATATTTGTCAGATGTACCACGTACATATATAACAAACAGCGCAAGTTTGGCATGGAATGATTTGTTTAGTTCTCGTAAGATTCAGAATGCTGCTTATTGGAAAATTGCCAATGTAGAACTGGGTTATAATTTCCCTGATAAGTGGTTTGGCAAGTATATATCAAATGTACGTTTATATGTATCAGCACAAAACCTGTACACATTTACCGGATACCATGGTTATAATGTGGATTATGCAGGTGGTACATTTACACCGGGTTATAACTTCTGTTCTTATCCGACAGCACGTACGTTCATGTGTGGTGTTCATTTTACATTCTAATTGCTATCTAATAATATAATTAAAAAATATCGTATGAAACTAAATATATATTCGCTTGCTCTCATTTTGGGATTCAGTACTTTTACCTCATGTGCTGATAGATTGGAGCTGATAAATCCTAACCAGCAGACTTCAAGTACTTTCGGTTTCAATGCAGATGATTTAGAGGAGTGTGTTATTGCTGCATACAATCATATTCGTATGGAAGGGTCTTATGCCCGCGTAGGTTATACAATTGATGTATGCCGTGGAGATGAGGCTTGGAACTCATCACAGGTTTGGTATTTGCCGTTTGATGACCTCAATGTGGAAGTTACATCTGATATTGCATTTTGGCCGTGGCGTGAATGGTACTATACCATAAATGTTTGTAACTTTATCATGTCTCGTTGCGGAGAAGATAACGACCAGTTATCTGAAAGCATGAAATATATAAAAGGACAGGCTCTTTTCTTGCGTGGATTGTCATACTATAATTTAGCCGGATATTACCAGAATCCGCCTTTGATTACAGATTATGAGACCTATTCTTCATTGGATGGACTTTATGGAGCAAACAGCACTTATGATGAAGTTCTTGACCAGGTAGAAAAAGATTTTTCAGAAGCGATGGAATTACTGCCTTCTCGTGATGAAGGTGGTGAATGGGCAGGAGGACGTGCCACTTGTGGGGCTGCGGCTGGCTATTATGCCCGTACGCTTATGGTACGCCATAAATTTAGTGAGGCGCTTACTGTGCTTAAAGATATTATTGCCAAGAAGTATGGTACTTACCGATTGATGGATAACTATGGCGACAACTTCCGTGAAGGTTCTGCTTATGAGAACAATGATGAAAGTCTGTTTGAGATACAATTCCTTGATTATGGTTCACAGGGAACAGATGATGAGTGGACACCGGTAAATACAAGCCCTAACGCTACTCAGGGTTCTGCAATAGAAAGTAACTTTGCTCCGGGCAATTATGGTGGATGGGCTGATATCTCAGCTTCACCGTGGTTATATCATCTTTTCAAAGAGGAACGTACTACAGACAATAAGCTTGATCCTCGTCTTTATTGGACTATCGGTACTTATGAAACTGATTGGGAAGATTTTGAGTATGGAAATGTGGCTTATACTAACAAACTTTCGGCTACAGACAATATTGTGACCAATAATACTTATGGCGGTCTGCCTATTGCTAAGTTTACGAATCTTCGTACCGGTCTTTATGGTACTGTGGTTACAGGCTTGCACGATGGTATCAATTTGCGTTTGATGCGTTATTCGGATGTATTGCTACGTGCAGCAGAGTGTGAGAACGAAGTAAACGGTCCGACTCAGCAGGCTATAGACTGGATTAATGAAGTACGTAATCGTGTTGACCTTCCGGATTTGGAACTTGCTGATTTTAACACAGCAGATAAACTGTTTGAACAGATTGCAAACGTGGAAAGGCCAAAAGAATTCGGATGTGAGTTCGGACGTGGTTTTGATCTTATACGTTGGGGATTTTTCTATGACAGCGACCGTTTACAGCAATTGAAGGAACATGGAACTTTCCGTCGTTCTACTGAAGCAGTGAAAGATCCTGTAAGTTATAGCGACATAGCAACAGATTCAGAACTGAAGTGTTCTTATGATACATATATTCAGGGACATGAGTTCTTGCCTATTGTTCAGACATTGACAAACAAAAACCCAAATCTGGAGGGAAACTCTGCTAACTATAGTACGGACAATTCGACTTATTTCCGTGAAAATGGATGGACAGTGCGTCCGGTTGTAGATTTAAGCAAGTAGAGATATTCTAAAGTGATCTTTTAGTATGGCAGGAGATTACAATTATTTAATTACTTATTAATGTTTAATACGATGAAACATTCAAACAAAATAATATCAACCTGTTTCTCTGTAGCCTTAGGCATGTTTGCTTTGACAGGTTGTGAGGGTGGTGAGCTTTTTGATGTTAATGCTCCAGACTGGATTTCCGATAAAATACAGGAAATAGAGGACTCGAAGAATGATAATCAGGATGAGATAGTTCTTGAGGGAATGATGGAAGATGTGTACACGATTGGAAATACTGATTATACAAGTGGATGGTGGGCAGCTTTCTCCAAGTATTATGTAATACCTGATGGTCAGAAATGGAACGCGGTATTTAATCTTAACATTAATCCGAGTGCATCAAATACTTATAAGAATTTTGCTTTGATAATCTGCTCGGATGCCGATCGTGACGGGGAAGGATATAAGGAGTATGGTGCAATACGCTTTGATAATCAGCCGTCGGGTAATTCCGAGTGGGGCGATTATATTGATCGTTCTTATATCCAGAGTACACTTACTTTCGAAACTGATACTGATGACGGTATTGAGAAACTTGGAGGAAAGGTAACGCTTGTAGTCGATAGAACTAACTCGGAGTCGTTCAGTGTAACTATGACTAATGGAACGGTTACTAAAACTTATCAGCAACCGACTGCGCTTGTTAATCTGAATGCGGATGCAAGTAACACCAATATCCGTTGTTTCCTTGTGCCGGAAGGTTCTTACATTGATTTCCAGCAGACAAACATTGAACCGATAGGTGGTTGTACCTCGGCAGAGGACAAAAATCCGGTCTCAATGGTATTGCAGAATGTGCCGAGTCAGGTAAATGTGGGTACTAGCCTTGAAGAAGCTATGGCTGATGTTACGGCTTTGGTTACGTTTGAAGAGGGAGTTACAAAAACTGTAACGGCATCTGAACTTAGTTTCTCTGCAATTCCTGACATGGATACTACGGGGGAAAAGACACTTGTGGCAGTTTACAACAAGACATTTAAAGGTGAAAACTGTGATACTCCTATTATGGCCAATGCGACTTTTGAGATGGTTGAACAAATCAAGTCTATTGAGGTGACGACTCAACCTTCGCATACGGACTATTATTATTATACCTCAGAGGCTACCCGGTCTTTAACCGACCGTACATTGGCATTCGATCCTACCGGTATGGTGGTGACGGCGACCACGACTTCTGGAAATACCAGAATTCTCCAAAATTCGGAACTTACCTTCTCGGCTGTTCCAGCCAAAACAGGTTCACAAATCGTGACCCTTACCGCGGGGGAAGGAATTACTGCTACAGTGAATGTGACGGTAAAAGAATCGCAGGTTTCGGAAGTGAAGAACAGCACGGGAATGGTGGGAGCCGAAGATAACTCTACCGCTTTCTGGGGAGCCTTTTCCGATGAGTTTAATGTACCAGCAGGGGCAACGAAATCGATTACCTTTACAAACTATAGTTGTTTGGTATCGAACTGGAATAATTATGTCATCGTACTCCGTAAAAAGGATCTCACTGAGTATGCAGTGGTTCGGGCGGATAATTATGGATGGGACGGTAATGCGGCAGATGGCGCAGGCTATGAAGCTTGTATCCATAACGGTACGCAAGGCGATTGGGCCACTTGGTTGGCTGGAATGAATGGAGCCAAGGTAACAGTATATGTGACTAACTGCGGAAATGGTACTGCTGATGTGCAGGCCGTGATGCAGGGAACAACTGGTACCACTTCCACACAGTATTATTTGGGTATCAGTACTGTGGATCCTGCCGACTTAAACTTTGCGTTGACGGTGGATAGTTCTCATCTCGTTTTCGGTGAATAAAATTATTTTTTAATCTTACATGCCGTTGCGTTTGGGAAGCAACGGCATGTCTTAAACAAACCGGTTAAATGAAAAAAATATCATTCTTTTTTATATTCCTATGGGCAGTCTTTGCCTTCACAGCTTGTACCGATGGCTTGGATAACATTGAGTACAATAGAAATAGTGATGTAACTGTGGCTACTCCTGAAGTAACTGCATCAACAGGCACTTCGTTAACGCTTGTGTCATCGGTTACAGGAAATGTGAACAGTGTTGTTAAAAGAGGTTTTTGCTATAGTGCCAATGCGCAGAATCCGACCATTAAAGATAATGTAGTGGAAGCAGATGAAAACTTTAGTGCTACAATCTCTGGCTTGATGGGAAATACGACTTATTATGTGCGTGCTTATGTGTATGGCAATAGCCGTTATACATATTCCGATTCATTTACTGCGACTACGGAATCTCAAAGTCTGGAGGAACAGCTGGCAAACTATGTGGCTCCGGCTTATGTAGATAATTATGTGGATATTTCAGACTGGTCGAATCGTGGACAGTGGAATCTGAGTAATGTGCATGATCCTACAGTCGTATTGGCAGAAGATGGCTATTATTATATGTATCAGACGGATGCATCATACGGAAATGCTCATACAGCAGGAGGACATTTTCACGGACGTCGTTCAAAGAATCTGGTAGATTGGGAGTATTTGGGAGGTACTATGCAAAATTTGCCGGAATGGGTTATCCCAAAACTGAACGAAATACGGCAGGAAATGGGGCTGGAAGCTGCCAATCCGAATGTGGATGATTTTGGTTATTGGGCTCCTTGTGTACGTAAAGTCAGAAATGGATTGTACCGGATGTATTATTCTATAGTTTGTCCGGGTACCTTGGCTGGAGATGGAACATGGAGTGAACGTGCATTTATTGGAATGATGGAGAATGATAATCCAGCGAACAATGATGGATGGGTAGATAAAGGTTACGTTATTACTAATGCTTCCGATAAGGGCTTGAATTTTTATGTGCCCGCCGATAACTGGGGAAATTGTTATTATAAGTGGAATGCTATTGACCCCAGCTATATTATTACAGAAGAAGGAAGACATTATCTGGTTTATGGTTCTTGGCATAGTGGTATTGCTTTGGTTGAGTTAGATGGAGAGACTGGTAAGGTGAAAGCTGAATTACCCAATCCATGGGGAACAGATGCAGATATTACTGCTTACGGACAATTAATTGCTACCCGTGAGATGGGTAATCGCTGGCAGGCGTCAGAAGGACCAGAAGTGATTTATCATGATGGGTATTATTACCTGTTTTTAGCTTACGATGCACTAGACGTGCCTTACAATACCCGTGTGGCACGTGCTACTAATATTGCTGGTCCTTATTTGGGAATGGATGGAACGGATGTGACCACAGCAGGAGGTGATCTTCTTCCGGTAGTAACTCATCCTTATAAATTTAATGGTAGTGATGGATGGGTTGGAATTTCACATTGTTGCGTCTTTGATGATGGCAATGGCAACTGGTTCTTTGCTTCGCAAGGCCGTTTCCCTGCTAACGTAGGAGGTAATGCATACAGTAATGCTTTGATGATGGGTCATGTACGTTCTATCCGTTGGACAGAAGATGGTTGGCCTCTCGTAATGCCTGAACGTTATGGTGCGGTTCCGCAAGTCGCTATTACTGAGGATGAGCTGATTGGAAACTGGGAGCATATAGATCTTTCTTATTCTTATGGAAACCAGAAAACGTCTACTCAAATGACATTAGCGGCTGACCATACTGTAACAGAAGGTCCTTGGAAGGGAGTGACATGGTCGTATGATGCTGCAAAATGTACGCTGATGTTCAGTAACGGCATTGAATTGTACTTGCAACGTGAAACAGACTGGGAGGCTTCTCCAAGAACCCATACCATCGTCTATGCTGGTTATGGCAATAATTATAAGACTTATTGGGGAAAGAAAAGTAAGTAACTCGTTTATTGGTGAGTTCACATTGTAAATAATAAAATGAGTAATTTTGTTTACAGAATTACTCATTTTTTATAAGTAGTGATTTGATTTATATAAGCCATGAAACACATCTTTTTTTCATTTTTCCTATTGATTGCAGCAGGTGCGGTTTATGCTTCTTCTCTAGAGGAGAAGCCGGCAGTTATTCCTGTCAGCAAGGTTATGACTCATGACCCGGTACTGGCTAAACAAGGCGACACTTATTATTTGTTTGCAACTGGGCATGGGATTTCTGTGATGTCTTCAAAAGACTTGCAAAACTGGAAGTTCGAAAAACCGGTATTCGATAAAGCACCTCAATGGGCTGTGGAAACCGTAAAAGGCTATAACGGACATACGTGGGCACCGGATATTATTTTCCACAACGGAGTTTATCATTTGTTTTATTCATGTTCGGCATTTGGAAAGAATACTTCTGCTATTGGCCATGCCACGAATCCCACACTCGACCCTTCCAGTCCTGATTTCAAGTGGACAGACCATGGGAAAGTAATTCAGTCGGTTCCTAACCGGGATATGTGGAATGCTATTGACCCTAATATCATCATTGATGAAAACGGTACACCCTGGATGGATTTCGGTTCATTCTGGGATGGTATCAAGATGGTAAAGCTGACTCCCGATATGAATGGAGTGGCTCAGCCGGAAGAGTGGTATTCACTTTCTCGTCGTCCACGAACCTTTAATCTGGATGAAAAGAACGCGGGTGACGGAGCGGTTGAGGCTCCTTTTATCATGAAGCATGGTGATTATTATTATCTGTTCGTTTCGTTTGATTATTGTTGCAAGGGATTGAAAAGCAACTATAAAGTCATGGTGGGAC
>OGHN01000765.1_pt1 | contig 15301 bp, 11 predicted proteins | sample 1571511 | NCBI WGS metagenome assembly OGHN01 (sample SAMEA2582024, study PRJEB24529) | metagenome | biome: Human gut stool | place: China | collected 2011 | reverse complement strand
GATACGCATACAACATCTGAAATACAGAGAGTGTAGCTTGTGATTTCCTAATTATGTTAGAATAAATGAAAAACAAGCTATATAATGGGAAGAAGGAAGGAAACAGATTATGAAGAAATTTGATGATGATCTTGAATTTGAATCATTGAATAACGAACCGCGGGATACCCGCTTTATATTACCAATTATCGTTGTGGCGGTTTTGCTTGTCATTGTGATCGTGGCATTGGTTTTATTAGGAAAAAATAAAGACACAAGTGCTGACTTAATGTCTACAGAGCAGAGTGAGACAACAGAGACAGAAACACAGACCACCGAAGTAATTGGGAATATTGCCACAACCGAGAGCACTGAAGAAGTGGAGGCAGACGATCCACAGAATGGCAATATGGGAACTGACACGGGAGCGAGCGTGGATGTGACGGCGCTGTTATCCGCAGGCAGCGTGGCAGAGTCCGGCGAGACAACGTTTGGTATTGATGTGGCAAGATATCAGGGCACCATCGACTGGAGCCAGGTGGCGGCTTCCGGGGTACAGTTTGCCATGATACGTGTTGGATACCGCACGCAGAAGACTGGCGAGATCGTTGCGGATACCAATGCAAAATACAACATGCAGGAAGCGCAGGCAAACGGGATAAAAATAGGGGTATACTTCTTTTCAACAGCAGTGACGGAAGACGAAGCTATACAGGAAGCGGACTGGGTGGCAGATTATATTTCCCAGTATCAGATCACCTATCCGGTTGCATTTAACTGTGAAGGGTTTGAAAATGCAGACAGCAGACAGTACGCTATGACACAGTCGGAGAGAACGGACATGGCAATTGCATTTTTAAATGAAATCTATAACCGAGGCTATACGCCAATGTTTTATGCGGCAAAAAATGAGATGCTTGGCGATGCAAAATGGGATACTTCAAGAATTGAAAAAACTTATAAAATCTGGGTGTCTCAATATCCATCTGTACCGTATCCACAGACCGCACAGTCCGATTACACTGGAACACATGCAATGTGGCAGTACACCAATCAGGGAACGGTAGCCGGAATCAGTAAGCCGGTCGATGTCGATATTGCCTATTTCGGTTATGCAGGAACCGCAGATGCGAAAAGTGATGTGACACCGGAAACAGTCGGTGCAGATGCGGAGGCGTTGATGAATTTCTCTGATGTAAATGAGACGGTTACAGCAAAACAGTCCACAAATCTCAGAAACATTCCAAGTCAGGGTTCTGATGCAACAGTTGTGGCAACCCTGCAGAATGGTGAGACAGCGACAAGAACCGGCGTGAGCAGCAGTGGATGGTCGCGGGTAAGCTACAATGGACAGACTTTGTATGCAGTGTCCAGCTATCTGACGACAGATCTTGGGTATACAGCACCAGCAGCCAATACGGCTGCAGAGACAACAACGGACGGCTCAGGCTCAGGAGATGGATTGAAAACAAAATTTACTGCATGCAATGATGTGGTGACAGCGAAGATCGAAGTGAATTTAAGAACACTTCCGAGTGTCACAAACCCGGATGCAGCAGTTGTTGCGGTTTTAAAAAATGGCGAGACCGTGACGAGAACCGGAATCAATACAGACTATGGATGGTCAAGAGTTGACTATAATGGACAGACATTATATTGTGTATCGAGTTATTTGACAAGTGCACAGTAAAAAAGAAGCTGATGCATTCAGACGGAAAAGATGAAACGTCTGAAGGTATCAGCTTTCTTTCTATTATGCAGATTAAATTAATTTTTTTCGCTTTGCCGGACGCTGTTTCTTTACAGGAGGTGTCACCTCATTTCTGGCAGCAATGGATACGGCTGAAACTGGTGACGCAGGCGGGACAGGTTTGTCCATAACTGGCTGTTTTGTGGGAAGAACGGCAGATGCTGCATTCCTGCGCTGGTTTATTTTTTCTTTTTGCGCACGGAAGCGGTCAGCGGTCGCCTTAATATATGGATCTGCAACAAACTGCTTAAGCGTATCGCTGTCGATGGCGATACGGTTGTCCATTGTCTTCATAATATCTACAATCTGTAACTGATCCGAGGTTTCCGGATTGCTCAGATCATAAATCTGGTTATCCTTGAAATTCAGGATCATAGGATGCAGAAAATCAGCCGGATTGTCAGCAAGCACCAGACCTTTTTCTCCGTTTGCAAAATCGAGACATGCACCTGTAGGAAGAATCTGGATGCTGTCCGCCAGAGCGGCAATCACAGAACGGTTATATTCTGAGATGTGGCTGTAAAAAAATGTCATGGCAGCCAGCTCTGACATTGGTGCATGGTTAATGTTCATGGCAGTCAGGCGGTCAAATTTGTCCGCAGCCTTCAATATATCGATCAGAAGCTGAACCGGTGGTTTTGGAAGTCTTGGGCTGATCGTTGCATGATCTTCAAATATAATGTTCTGGATGATCTCAAGACTTGTGTCATTTAAGCCGAGTTCTGCAAAATGCGGACGGATGATCTCATACCCATGTTCTGATTTTAACTGGATGAGATCCCGGTCGGAAGCAGAGAGATCTTCATTCTTATCTAAAATACTCTTTGGAACGGAGAGATAACCAAAATCATATAATAAGGAAGCTGCGATCAGCGACTGGGAGTCTTCCGGCTCAATATGCATCTCATTTGCGATCATCGCAGAGAGGATCGCAACACTGATCGAATGCTTGTATACAAAATCAGCAGAACTTCTGAGGTTCTGTGTGAAATTAAGTTTGTGGTCTAATGCACCATAATGTGTGTATATATTCTGTGCGAGTTCCGTGATTGCCGGAATATTTTTCTGTGCGAGAAGCTTATCCATGCAGTCTTTCAATTTGAACATATAGATAGTCTGGAACTGCTCAAATTCAAGGTCTTCTTTGGAAAGAGGAGGAACAGGCTCCGCCGGTTCCAGAATAAATATGCCGATCAGACCGAAATTATCAATACTGTTTATACTCTGAAGTGTTAATTTTGTGTTGCGCTCATACAATAAAACCCCCATTTTATTGTAAATGGGTTTTGCCAGCCGCATTCCCGGCTTTAAATCTTGTGATCTTACAAACTGCATATATCCCCATACCTTTCCTGATGCAAATATGATAAAATAAAAACAAGCTGATACATACCAAATATAGCATATTGAAAGGTTAAATACAATCTGCTATCATGGTGATTGAAAGAAATTTTTTAGGAGCAGATGCAGGAATATTTCGACAGAATGAGGTACTTATGAAAAAAATCCCCTTAAAAAGAATATTTGCAGCGGCAGCATTAGTGTGCTGTCTTACCGTGACAACAGCTTATGCAGATGTCACGCAGGAAGATATTGACAATGCAAAAAATCAGATCAACAATCTGAAAAACCAGCAGAAAGATGCACAGGATGCGGTCGATGATATCAATGGAAAAAAAGGCGAGCTAGAGAGCGACCTGAACAATTTAAATGGACAGATGACCAACATTGTTTCGTCCATGAATGCCCTTGAGTCACAGATCAATGATAAGAAAAAAGAACTGTCAGATCTCGAGGATGAGATCGAGCAGACGCAGGATGATCTGGAAGCTGCAAAGCAGCAGTCAGCCAGCCAGTATGAGGATATGAAGATACGTATCCGTTATATGTATGAGAATGGAAATACACCGATGCTTGAGATGCTGTTATCGGCATCGTCCTTTTCTGATTTTCTGAACCGGACGGAGTATATTTCGGAGATCAATTCGTATGACAGACAGAAATTAGAGGAGTTTATCCAGGTGCAGGAACAGATTGCGGCAGAAGAAGCTTCTCTTGAAGAACAGCAGAAAGATCTCGAGAGTGAGCAGCAGGAACTGCTTGCCATGCAGGATGACATGAAGGTGAAACAGAATTCTGTAAACAGCCTTATTAGTTCAACTCAGGCGAATATCAGCCAGACCAACTCTGAATTGAGCAGCGCGCAGGGAAAAGTCAATGATATCAACAGTCAGATCGCACGGATGGAAGAACTGGAAAAACAGTTAGAGATCCAGAAAGCAAAAGAAGACGCTGCGAGAATGGCAGAGATCAAGCGCCAGGAGGCTGAAAACAACGGCGAATTTTCTTATGTCCCAAGTGACAGTGATCTTTACCTGTTAGGAGCGATCATCCAGTGTGAGGCAGACGGTGAACCATATGAGGGAAAGCTTGCAGTCGGAAGTGTTGTCATGAACCGTGTGCGAAGCTCTTATTTCCCGAATACCGTATCCGGTGTGATTTATCAGAGCGGACAGTTTTCTCCGGTAGCCAGTGGACGATATGCGCTCCGCCTCGAGCAGGGGGTAAATAATACCTGTATGCAGGCGGCACAGGAGGTGCTTAACGGGAACATCACAAACAGCTGTCTCTATTTCAGAACTGTGATCGACGGATTGGAAGGAACGATCATCGGACATCACATATTCTACTAATACGGCTGTCAATGCGCAAATTACATAAAAATCATTTTTGAAACCAAATGGAAAAAGAGACGTTTTTGTAAGAAATATACAAAAAACGTCTCTTTTTTGTGGAATTGAGCGGTTGCGCATGATAATTTTTTAACGAAAAACAGTATATAAAATAGGTAAAAACCAAATTTAAATACTGAAAAAAGTGTGAAAAAAAAAGAAAGCTATTGCATTTGAAAATAAAATATGGTAGCATGAGAAAGTACTGAAAAGCCAATAAAAAAGCCGAATACATAAAAACGTAGAAAATCAGGAAAAAGAAAATTTAAATTTAAAAGAAGAGATTTTAGATTTATTTTTTTTACTAAAAGATTGTTAAAAAAATAACAACGTTTTTCGGCAGATTTATTATGAAGGAAACAAAATATACTGCATATTATGAGCGGTGTTTTGTACCACAAAACCGAAGGGAGAATTCAAAATGGCAAGAAAAGTAGTTTTAGCAGGCGCATGCCGTACAGCAATTGGTAAAATGGGTGGAGCATTAAGCAATACTCCAGCAGCAGACTTAGGTGCAATCGTTATCAAAGAGGCATTAAGAAGAGCAGGTGTTAAACCAGAGATGGTTGACGAAGTTAAGATGGGTTGTGTAATCCAGGCAGCTCAGGGACAGAACGTTGCACGTCAGGCTTCTATCAAAGCAGGACTCCCAATCGAAGTTCCAGCAATCACAATCAACGTTGTATGTGGTTCTGGTTTGAAATGTGTCAATGATGCAGCTACCATGATCATGGCAGGAGAAGCTGATATCGTTGTTGCAGGTGGTATGGAAAATATGTCAATGGCACCATATGCTATGACAAAAGCCCGTTTCGGATATCGTATGAACAATGCAACGATCATCGATACAATGGTAAATGATGCATTAACAGATGCATTCAACCACTATCATATGATGATCACTGCAGAGAACGTATGTGATAAATATGGAATCACAAGAGAAGAATTAGACGAGTTCTCAGCAAACAGCCAGCAGAAATGTGAAAAAGCGATCGCTGAAGGTAAATTTGCAGATGAGATCGTTCCGGTTCCGGTTAAAGTGAAAAAAGAGATCGTAGATTTCGTGACAGATGAAGGACCTCGTGCAGGTACAACAGCAGAGTCTTTAGCAAAATTAAAATGCTGCTCTGGCAAAGAGGGTGGACTTGTTACAGCAGGTAACGCTTCCGGTATTAATGATGGTGCAGCAGCAATCGTTGTTATGAGCGAAGAGAAAGCAAAAGAACTTGGTGTTACACCAATGGCTACATGGGTAGCCGGAGCACTTGGCGGTGTTGAACCAGAGATCATGGGTGTTGGACCTGTTGCTTCTACTAAGAAAGTATTAGCTAAGACAGGACTTACAATTGATGATATGGATCTGATCGAAGCAAACGAAGCTTTCGCAGCTCAGTCTATCGCAGTTGCAAGAGATTTACATTTCGATATGTCCAAAGTTAACGTTAATGGTGGTGCAATCGCACTTGGACATCCAGTAGGAGCTTCCGGATGCCGTATCCTTGTAACATTATTGCATGAGATGCAGAAGAGAGATTCCCACAGAGGTCTTGCTACATTATGTATCGGTGGCGGAATGGGATGCTCTACAATCGTTGAGAGATAATTAATTCAGATAAAACTGTCCGGAAAGCGGGTGACTGCTTTTCCGGGCGTTTCCATTACATATTAAAAATTCAGAATAAATTCAGGAGGTACTAACATGAAAGTTGGTGTTATTGGTGCAGGAACCATGGGACAGGGTATTGCAAAAGCATTTGCCCAGGTAGAAGGATATGAGGTAGCTCTCTGCGATATTAAGCAGGAATGGGCTGACGGCGGAAAAGCCAAAATCCAGAAAGGTTATGCAAGACTTGTAGAAAAAGGAAAAATGACACAGGAAGCTGTTGATGCTATCCTTGCTAAAATCACTCCAGGATTAAAAGAAGACCTTTGCGCAGACTGCGATCTGATCGTAGAAGCAGCATTCGAAGATATGGGAGTAAAGAAAACAACATTCCAGGAATTAGATAAGATCGCAAAACCAGAGTGTATCTTTGCTTCAAATACATCAAGCCTTTCCATCACAGAGATCGGAAATGGTCTTACACGTCCAATGGTTGGTATGCATTTCTTCAACCCGGCAGACCGTATGAAATTAATCGAAGTTATCGCTGGTGTAAATACACCGGATGAGACTGTTGAAGCTATTAAGAAAATCTCTGTTGAGATCGGAAAAACACCTGTACAGGTAAATGAAGCAGCAGGATTCGTTGTAAACCGTATTTTAATTCCAATGATCAACGAAGCAGCATTCATCAAAATGGAAGGTGTATCTGATATCGCAGGTATCGATGCAGCTATGAAACTTGGTGCAAACCATCCAATGGGACCATTAGAGTTAGGAGATTTCATCGGTCTTGATATCTGCCTTGCTATTATGGATGTTCTTTACAAAGAGACTGGCGACAGCAAATACCGTGCATGCCCATTGATCCGCAAAATGGTTCGTGGTGGTAACCTTGGTGCTAAGAGCGGAAAAGGATTCTATGTATACAACGCTGACCGTACAAAGACCCCGGTTGACGCTCAGTAAAATAAAATTTATGGAGTTTAGGAGGATTTGAAATCATGGATTTCACTTTAGACAAGAAACATGAAATGGCGCGTTCCCTGTTCAGAGAATTCGCTGAAAACGAAGTAAAACCTCTTGCACAGGAAACTGATGAGACAGAACAGTTCCCGGCAGAGACAGTTAAGAAAATGGCAAAATATGGATTCATGGGAATCCCGGTACCAAAGGAGTACGGCGGACAGGGATGTGATCCATTAACATATGTTATGTGTGTAGAAGAGTTATCAAAAGTTTGCGCTACAACAGGTGTTGTTGTTTCCGCACATACTTCTCTCTGCATCGATCCAATTATGACTTACGGTACAGAAGAACAGAAACAGAAATATGTCAGACCACTTGCTACAGGCGAGAAACTTGGTGCTTTCGCATTGACAGAACCAGGTGCTGGTACAGATGCTCAGGGTGCTCAGACAAAAGCTGTTTTAGACGGTGACGAATGGGTATTAAACGGATCAAAATGCTTCATTACCAATGGTAAAGTTGCAGATGTTTATATTGTAATCGCTATCACAAGCATTACAGAGGACAAGAGAGGAAGAAAGAAAAAGAACTTCTCCGCATTTATCGTAGAAAAAGGTGCTCCAGGATTCTCCTTCGGAACAAAAGAGAAGAAGATGGGTATCCGTGGATCTTCTACCTATGAGTTAATTTTTGAAGACTGCAGAATTCCAAAGGATGAGTTACTTGGACCTGAAGGAAAAGGATTCCCAATCGCTATGCATACATTAGATGGTGGACGTATTGGTATCGCTTCCCAGGCACTTGGTATCGCAGAAGGTGCATTAGATCGCGCAATCGCTTATACAAAAGAAAGAAAACAGTTTGGTCGTTCTATCGCACAGCAGCAGAATACACAGTTCAAGTTAGCTGATATGGCAACAAGAATTGAAGCCGCTCAGATGTTAGTTTATAAAGCAGCAATGGCAAAAGCAAACCAGAAAGTTTACTCTGTAGAAGCTGCAAAAGCAAAATTATTCGCAGCAGAGACAGCAATGGCTGTTACAACAGAAGTTGTTCAGTTATTCGGTGGATATGGATACATCAGAGAGTACGATGTAGAGCGTATGATGCGTGATGCTAAGATCACAGAGATCTATGAGGGAACAAGCGAAGTACAGAGAATGGTAATTTCAGGTGCTTTACTTAAGTAATTATCTAACAATATAACATAAGGAGTGGAAAATACATGAATATCGTAGTATGTATTAAACAGGTTCCTGATACAAAGGGTGGAGTAAAATTCAATCCAGATGGAACACTTGATAGAGCAGCAATGCTTGCTATCATGAACCCAGATGACAAAGCAGGTCTTGAAGCAGCATTAAGAATCAAAGATGAGACAGGAGCAAAAGTTACAGTTCTTACCATGGGACTTCCAAAGGCTGATGCAGTTCTTCGTGAAGCAATGGCAATGGGAGCAGATGATGCAATCCTTGTAACAGACAGAGTATTAGGTGGAGCAGATACATGGGCAACATCTACTACAATCGCTGGTGCTCTTCGTAACTTAGATTACGATCTTATCATCACAGGACGTCAGGCTATCGATGGAGATACCGCACAGGTAGGACCACAGATCGCTGAGCATCTTGGTTTACCAGTTATCTCTTACGCAGCAGACATCAAAGTTGATGGAGATTCTGTTATCGTTAAGAGACAGTATGAAGACAGATATCACGAATTAAAAGCAAAAATGCCTTGCTTAGTGACAGCACTTTCTGAATTAAATCAGCCACGTTACATGACACCAGGTGGAATCTTTGATGCATGTGACAAAGAAGTGACTGTTTGGGGAAGAGCAGACTTAAAGGATGTTGATGATTCTGATCTTGGATTAAAAGGATCACCAACAAAAGCATCTGATAAAGTAGCAAAAGGAGCTGGTGAGAAAGTAAATCTTGATCCAGCAGAATCCGTAGCATACTTGATCGGTAAATTCAAAGAGAAACACATTATCTAAAAAAATAAGGAAAAGTGGTGAATAAGATGTCATTAGAAGAATATAAGGGAGTATTTGTCTTTGCACAGCAGGTAGATAACGTATTAGACGGTGTTGCATTTGAATTGCTTGGCAAAGGTAAAGATTTAGCAAAAGACTTAAATACAGAAGTTACAGCAGTATTGATCGGCTCTGGCGTCAAAGGATTAGCAGATCAGTTAGCAGAGTATGGTGCAGACCGTGTTATCGTTGTAGACGATCCTGAATTAAAAGAATACAGAACAGAGCCATATGCACATGCACTGGCATCTGTAATCAATGAGTACAAACCAGAGATCATGTTAGTTGGTGCAACAGCTATCGGACGTGATCTTGGTCCTACTGTATCAGCAAGAGTTAAAACAGGTCTTACAGCAGACTGTACTTCTCTTGAAATCGGAGATTTCCCATTAGTTGCTGCTCCGGGAAAAGAATCTGAGCAGAAACACAACCAGTTGTTAATGACTCGTCCAGCATTTGGTGGTAACACAATCGCTACAATCGCTTGCCCGGATAACCGCCCACAGATGGCAACCGTTCGTCCAGGTGTTATGCAGAAGATTGCTCCAATCGCTGGTGCAAAAGCAAACGTTGTTGAATTCAATCCAGGATTCACACCTGACAACAGATATGTTGAAATCCTCAATGTTGTAAAAGCTGTAAAATCTACAGCAAATATCATGGAAGCTAAGATTTTGGTATCTGGTGGACGTGGAGTAGGTTCCAAAGAGAAATTCAAACTGTTAGAGGACTTAGCAGAAGTTCTTGGCGGTACTGTAAGCTGCTCCCGTGCTGTTGTAGAGAATGGCTGGTTACCAGTAGATCTTCAGGTTGGACAGACAGGTAAAACAGTTCGTCCACAGATTTACTTCGCAATCGGTATTTCCGGAGCAATCCAGCACGTAGCAGGTATGGAAGATTCTGATCTTATCATTGCAATCAACAAAGATGAAGATGCACCGATCTTCGATGTAGCTGATTATGGTCTTGTTGGAGACTTAAATAAAATCGTTCCGGCATTGACAGCAGCTTTAAAGACTGAACTTGGTAAATAAACCGTAGTTTAACGGACGTAGTGCCGCAGATTCTGTGGTGCTTTTATAGGTTGTGAAGGGCAGATATAAGCGTCCTCTCACAAGTCAGAATTTTATATGTAATGAAAAAGAAAAACGGTATAAACGAAATATTATGTTTCTGTTCGCTGGACATTCCGATAGGCTTCTGAGCAACAATCTTGAGAAGCAGTGCTTCCCAAGATTGTTAGAATCCTATCTCCATAGCTCACAAAGAAAATAATATTTGTTTATACCGTTTTTCTTTCATTTACGTTGTGTGTCCAGCGAAGCTGGACCACACTAGCCGGTGTAAGTCCGGTCACGGTAATCGCCAGTGAGCCGTGTAGCTAAACTCGGTGCGTTGCAGTAATGCAGGGTACTAAGCGAGTGGATAAAGTAACCTCGGTAAGAGGGGCGAGCAATTATGCAGACCGTAACATAAAGTGAATTCTGCCGTATCGTTAGAAAGGTCTCTGAAAAGAGAGCAAAGGGAAGCTGAACCTTGGGCGTATGGGTGAAAGCCATGGAACGTGCGAAGAAACTGGAAAGCAGCACGGAGGAATCCCTCGGTATATAGGAAACGGTATGTATGAAAAGTGTGGTTCGGAACTGGAGAGACCCTACCCATCACCGAAAGGTAAAAAGAAAGCGTATAAGCTTGGCGAAATCGTATTTCTGATGGGAGGGAGTCGGAGAGGAACATAGTACCAATAATGACTGTGCAAGAAAACGCAGTCTATGGGAAGGTTCCTTGCTTCATTCATGTTTGTAGAGAGGGTAAGAGTGAGAGAATGTCATGCAGACTAACAACTCCAAAGAAAAAGTTCGACAACTTCAAAACAAACTATATCTGACAGCCAAGAAATGTGATAGCCGAAGATTTCATGCACTTTACGATAAGGTATATCGTGATGATGTACTTTTTGAAGCATGGAAACGGGTAAAAGCTAACAAGGGTTCCAGTGGTGTAGATGGTATCGGAATCGAAGATATTGAAGAGATGGGAATTGAAAAATACCTGTCAGAAATCAAATCGGAACTGATGGATGGAAAGTATAAACCATCCCCAGTAAAGCGAGTTATGATACCAAAACCAGACGGAAGTGAAAGACCTCTTGGAATACCAACAGTCAAGGACAGAATTGTGCAGATGGCTACCAAGATAGCAATAGAGCCAGTATTCGAAGCTGACTTTAGAGATTGTTCCTATGGATTCCGACCGAAAAGAAGTGCCAGGCAAGCACTGGAAGTGGTAAGGAAAGCGTGTAACAACAAGGGCTATTATGTAGTAGACGCAGATATTGAGAAGTTTTTTGATAACGTAAACCAAGATAAACTGATGAAACTGGCAGAGCAGAGAATATCAGACCGTAGGATATTGAAGCTGATAAGACAATGGTTAGTATCAGGAGTATTATACGGAAATGTACTGACAATTTCCGAACTGGGAACAAGCCAAGGTTCAGTTATATCTCCGTTATTGGCAAACATCTACTTAAATACACTGGACAGACTGTGGGAAAAGTATGGACTTACTCACGGTATTCTTGTAAGGTACGCAGATGATACAGTCATCATTTGCAAGAATAAGAAAAATGCAAATCACGCACTGAACTTATTGCAGTACATCATGGCAAAACTGGATTTAAAGCTACACCCAGTAAAAACAAAGATTGTCAGCATGTGGGACGGAAAAGAGGGATTTGACTTTCTTGGAATGCACCACAGAAGAATGACAACGGAAACAAGCAAAGGACAATTGTATAAAGAAACTTATCAGTACCCGAGCAGGAAAGCCATGAAGAAGATGAAAGCAGAAATCAAAAAGAATGTAAACGGTCGAAGTCTGTTAGTTGCAAAGGAAGAGGATTTAATAAAGAATCTAAATCCGAAAATCATAGGTTGGAAGAATTATTATTCCACCAAAACAAATGAGACATGGATGCAGGAATTAGACTGGTATATTATCTGCACCTTTACAAGATGGTATAACAAGAAACACCAAAGGCGTAAACATATGTCAAGAGTGGGATTTGTTAGAAATAGCATTTACGAAAAAGGATTAAAGAAAATGGCTAGAGCATGACGTAATGCTGTAGAAAGAAGAATGTCGGAAAGCCGTGTGAGGGAGAACCTCATGCACGGTTTGATGAGGGGCGGATGAAATTTTCATCCGCCTACTCTACAATTAAACTCCAGTTTAAGGGTGAAGCAGTTTTTTCTGATAAAAGCCAAAACATTTCTGAAGCATTTCTTTGTTTACAGAGTAGTATACTTTCGTGTCTATTTTTTCAAGACGGATCAGGGAGGCTTCTGCAAGCTGCGACATATGATGGGAGATAGTCGCGGCAGTCAGACCTGAATATTTGACAAGTTCTCCGGCATAAGCAGGTTTTTCACTCAGGTAAGACATAATTTCAAAACGCCTCTTGTCGCTGAGGAGTTTCAAGGCGTTTATATAAGCTTCTGAATCTTCAATGTAGTCTGGCGCATATGGATTTTGAGGCTTCACATATTCTCCATATAAAATTCCAAGAACAATTTCGTAAGGGGAAGATAAAACTTTATTTTCTGCAGATAAATCTGCGTGGAAACCAAGTTCAAAAGGCAGGAAAAAGGAAATATAAAGCTTATATCCAAAGGGGTTGTCAGGGAGATTATTTAAAGGAAAAAGATGTTCCGCAAAAGGAACGATTCCACCCTGGTTTGTGATTTCATTTGTCCAATAGGAAATAAAATTTTGTGCATATAATTCAAGTTGTGGCTCAAAGTCGATAAGCGTCTGATACGCATAATTTAATAACGGAAGCGCTTTTTCCAGATGGGACTTCCAGTGGACAAAAATATCCTGGATTTTCCAGCGGATTTCCATAGGGACATCCATTTCCATAATGGCTGCAACGACATCTAAGGTTGAGATATTTTTTTCAGAGGAAACGTTGTCTGTCTGCTCATCAGAGTCTGTATCACGCAGATACATATGGTTGTATCTTTTTATCATGGTTAAAAAGAGCTGGCAACGCCTGGCTTCGGTAAGATTCAACAAAAAATCAACATAAGAAGCAAAGTCTGGATAATCTAAATATTCAGCAGGGTGCTCGGTGAGAAAGAGAAAAAGACTGACATTTTCATAATCTTTTTGCGCAATTGTGATTTTGCGAAAATAAGAGTTGAGCAGATCAGTATCATTTTTCATCTTGTATGCGGTTTCGGTTTTGATCTTTTCCAACAGATCAAGCAAAGCAGAATTTGCAGTCAGAAGCTGCTTTTGATCAAAATGGATATGCATTTCCGTTTCGGCTTCTGTAATCTGTTCCTGCAAAAGTTTTCCTGATGCAATCACTTTTAATAATTGAAAAGCGGTATTTAATGCATTTGTTTTCATATAGGTTGACATAATGTTTCCTCCAATCATGGAAAGGTTGTAATATCATTTGAAATTAGCAGTTTTTTGTACAATTGCTGTTAATGTTAGATATACATCTAAACGATATTAGATGTATATAAAAATAATTGTTGACATCCATCTAACATTAGTATAACATGAAGTTAGATAATTATCAAACAAAATGTCGACAAATATGTTTATGAATATCTAACAAAGATTGACTGTAGTCAAAATGTTTGAGCAGAGATATAAAGTTACTGTTGATCAGGTGCAAATCATTTGTTATAGAAAATAAGAAATGTGCCTGACGAATGTAGTGATAGAGTCAGATGGAAAGTAGGGCATAAACATGGAACAGAATGAGAAAATTGGATACAAAGATATTTTTAAACAAAAAGAGTATATGAAAATGATGGTGGCAGCTTTAATTAACCGGTTTGGAGATTCAATTGACGCAATCGCTTCCACATGGATTGTATACGAACTGACGGGCAGTGCCGTCTGGTCAGCCGTGATATTTGGTGTGAATAAAGTACCATCAGTATTTGTAACTCCGCTCGCAGGTGCATGGGTGGAGGGAAGGAATAAGAAAGCAATTATGATTATTACGGATTTGATCCGGGCAGTCTGTGTGGCATTTGTTGCGAGTGGATATTTACTTGGATTTTTGCAGCCGTGGATGTTGCTGGTTACGACGTGTATCATATCGACAGTGGAAGCATTCAGGGGACCAGCGGGCAGCGCATTGACACCGCGGGTATTGAAGGCAGAATATTATGAGTATGGAATGTCTTTGATGTCAACGTTTTCGTCCGTTACAGAACTTGCAGGAACTATGGCGGCAGGCGGTATTATCGCTGTGATTGGAGCCGCTGGTGCAATTTATCTGGATATGGCAACATTTCTTTTGTCTGCATTGATCATCTGCTTTGTGAATACCAGAGAAGAGAGAAGCAGATCACAGATTTTTGATGGAAAAGCATATATCACCAATTTAAAAGAAGGGTTTTCTTACGTCCGGAAATCGCATGAAGTATGTTATTTGATGGTAGTAGTTCTTTTTATGAATGGAATTTTAGTTCCGCTAAACAGTCTTGAGGCACCGATGGTGGATGAAATTTTGCACGGTGGGGCAGAAATGCTTTCATTATTAAGTGCGGCATTGACCATTGGTATGCTTTTGGGTTCTGTAACGTATCCGGTTGTGAAAAAACATATGAGTGGCAAAAAAATTATGGTGATAGCCTGTGTAGTAGTGGCTGTTTTTTATATAGGAATCCCATTGTGTGAACCATTTTTTGTAAATTGGTTGTTCCGGTATGGTGTGGTGATTGCAAACAGTCTGGCATTAGGATATGTGGTTGCAGCTACAGGAGCTTTTTTGTCAGTTGCAAGTGTCAAATATGTGAATCAGGAGTATCTGGCGAGAACCAGCGGTATCATGTCTGCGGCAAGTATTGCAGCGATGCCGGTACTCTCATTCCTCATCAGTGGACTGGTCAGCTTTGTGACAACAGCGCAGTGCTTTATTTTTGCAGGTATTTGTGCTTTACTGGAAGGAATTTGGATTCTGAAGAATAAAGGGATTGAAGAGTATATGTAAAAGCCGTGGATAGGCAGAAAATAAAGCGCGTAAAAGTGAAAAAATAAATTGATAAGTCTTTCACAAAGTGTTATGCTATAAATGCGTGTCTGAATCTACCTGATATGGCGGTTACAGGCATGACAAAATACATCATCATAAAAAAGAGGAAGAGACTATGAACAAAAACAAATTCTCCACATAATATCTTGTGGAAATGGCATTA
>OGHN01000762.1_pt1 | contig 15330 bp, 10 predicted proteins | sample 1571511 | NCBI WGS metagenome assembly OGHN01 (sample SAMEA2582024, study PRJEB24529) | metagenome | biome: Human gut stool | place: China | collected 2011 | reverse complement strand
ACGGCGAACTAGTGGTAATCGCCGCCCGTCCCGGCGTAGGAAAAACGGCATTCGCACTACACCTGGCACGAAACGCAGCCATGGCAGGACATGCCGTAGCCGTCTACAGCCTCGAAATGCAAGGAGAAAGACTGGCCGACCGATGGCTGACAGCAGCCAGCGAAGTCAGTGCCCGCCATTGGCGGTCGGGAACCGTCAGCCCGCAAGAGCTTGCAGAGGCACGCACGGCAGCCGCAGCGCCGTCGGCCGAAATTTCGAACAGCGCCGAACGCCCGCGCAACTCGCACCCCACCGTCAGCGTCTGCCCGAAACGGCACTCTTTCAGGAAATGAATGTCCAGCCGCACCGGAGCCTCCTGCGTCAGCATGTCGACGGGCAGCATGTCGAGCATCATTTCGATATAGCGCATCGTGTTGACGTGGCGGTTGAAGTCGATGTCGCTGTAAACCACGCGGTGTTCGGCCGTCGCGGTAGGGCTTACCGCACGGATCTTGCGCGGCTTGTCCGTCGGGGGCGCGGCATCGACGATGGCGTCGGCATGCGCGTCGCCCACCCACGAGAGGTCGATCGCCGAACGGCTCTGCAGGTCGATCATCGCCCACTGCGTCACGGCGCGGCCGAATTCGCGGCCTGCAGCATCGGTCAGCGTGAAGTTTCGCGTCGAGAGCACCCGGCCGTAATCGCTGATCCACGTAGCCACGGTGTAGTCGGTGTACTGCGTGGGCTGGCAGTCGAATTCGACGGCCATGCGCGAAAGCACCCACGAATGGTTGTCGGCATTCAGCGCATCGACTCCGAACCCCTTGCCGTGGGCGTCGATGCCCGCGGTGTTGAGTATCGAGCCGCCCAGCGAAGGGATTGTCGCCCGCAGCGTGAAATCCACGTCCTGCGGTTCAACCCGGTAATTATAGCGAGATTTTTCAGCCATTGCATTGAATTTTACGGTTATGCAGGCAAAGATACGATTTTTTTCGTATTTTTGTTTTTGATGTTAACCCTTAAACCTGTTAGTTATGGAAGTGAAAAAACTCGATTTCGGAGAAACCCTCAAGGATTCCGTCGCCATCGGCGTAAAGAACGCACCTTCGGTGATCGCAGCAGTGGCCTTATGGCTCATTACGATCTGGATACCTTATCTCAATGTGGGGACCACAATCGCCATCACCTTACTGCCCACACAGTTGGCCAAGGGTGAGATTGTCAATCCCCTGGGCATTTTCGACAGCAAATACCGCCGCTACATGGGCGAGTTCTTCATCACGATGGGCCTGATGGTTTTCCCGATTTTCATCGGCGTGCTCTTCATGGTCATCCCGGGCATCGTGCTCTCGATCGCATGGACGCTCTCCTACTATTTCCTCATCGAAAAGGGCAAAAATCCGATACAGGCCATCAAGGCTTCGAACGACGCCACCTACGGCAGCAAATGGACCATGTTCTTCGTGTCGCTGGTCGTCGGCGTGCTGTTCGGCATCGTATTCGGCATTTTCCAGGCCATCTGCAACGCGATCGGCATCGGCTTCATCACGTTCGTCGTCATGTTCATCCTCTACGTGCTGGCCATCTCGATCTCAATGTCCATCAGCGCTTCATTCTGGAAACAGCTGAAAGACAACGTGGAGTAAACGCTCCGGAGACGATCCGAAGGACGGCACAGGCGGCCGTCCTTTTTTGTCCGCCGCGAAAAATTTTATCGAAAAACGATAAATATTATTTGTTTTTCGAAAATTAATTCTATCTTTGCAACTGTAAAACCAAAATAGTCACACATGCAGAACAAAAAATCGCTCCTGCAACGCCTGCTGGTCATTTACATTACGTTTTTCATCGTACTCGTGGCAAGCATCGCCCACGGAATCCTGCCCAATTTCTCGCGGGGCGCGGCGGAAGGCGCGGAACTCGGTAACGACATCGCCGAAAAGTGGAAATCCGGCGTGCCGCGCATGATCTACATGCTGGGCGACATCCGGGTGACGGGACAACCCGAAACGGCTGTCGAAATCGCCGCGGCGCCGGGCGTGGAAATCAAAGCCAACGTCCGCAAACTCGCCCTGGTCGTCGAGCAGAACGCCCCGGGCACATCCCCGCTGGGGCTGGCATTCCGTTCGATCGGCGGCAGCGCATGGCTCTATGCGCTGGTCCTGCTCTGCCCGCTTCTCTATCTGGCCATCATCGTACTGATGTTCGTGATCATCCACTCGCTGCGCCGCTCGATCCGCGAAGAGCGCACGCTCGACAAACGCAACGTCTGGTATCTGCGCGCAATCGGCATGCTGACGATCGTCACCGAACTGATCAGCGACACCGTGGACTGGGTGATGAACAGCCGCGCCGCCGAACTGCTCGCCGGAAGCGGATACACCGTCGACGCGGGTTTCCACGTCTCCTACGCAATGATCATCATGGGTATCCTGATCCTTTTCGCCGCCGAGGTCTTCGCCATCGGCCAGAATTTGAGCGAGGAGCAGAAACTGACCATCTAAAACAGACGACATGAGAGAAATGCAAACGATAAAAGGGGGGGGGACGACTTTATGGCGATAATCATAAACATAGACGTAATGATGGCCAAACGCAAGATGTCGCTCGGCGAACTGGCCGAACGGGTCGACATCACGCCCGCCAACCTCTCGATCCTCAAGAACGGGAAGGCCAAGGCCATCCGGTTTTCCACGCTCGAAGCGATCTGCCGCGAGCTGGACTGCCAGCCGGGTGATATCATCGAATACCGCCCCGAAGAGACACAGAAACAATAAACCTTATACCACAAATGCCCATGAAAAAATTATTGATGCTGGCCGTCGCGGCGTTCGCCGCCGGCAGCGCCGCGGCACAGATGAACCAGCCGATCCCGGCCGATCCGGAGGTCCGCACCGGGAAACTGGAAAACGGAATGACCTACTACATCCGCCACAACGAAAAGCCGAAAGGCCAGGCTGATTTCTACATCCTCCACGATGTGGGAGCCATCCAGGAGAACGATTCGCAGCAGGGCCTCGCCCACTTCCTGGAACACATGGCCTTCAACGGAACCAAGAACCTCCCGGGCAAACAGCTCACGGAGTATCTGGAGACCGTGGGCGTGAAATTCGGCGCCAACCTCAATGCCGGCACGAGCTGGGATTACACGTGCTACAACATGAAGGACGTGCCGACCTCGCGCGAGGGAATCATCGACTCGGCGCTGCTGATCCTGCACGACTGGTCGCACTTCATCGCGCTGGAGCCGTCGGAAATCGACTCGGAGCGCGGCGTGATCATGGAGGAGCTGCGCACGCGCGACGGCGCGTCGTGGCGTTCGACGATGAAGCTGTTGCAGGCGCTGGGCAAAGGCACGAAATACGAGCGCCGCAACCTGATCGGCTACCTCGACGGACTGAAGAACTTCCGGCACAAGGAGCTGGAGGATTTCTACAAACAATGGTACCGTCCGGACTACCAGGCCGTAATCGTGGTCGGTGACATCGACGTAGACGCCATTGAGTCCAAGATCAAGACGCTGATGGCCGACATTCCCGCTCCGGCCGCCGATGCTTCGCAAAAGGAGACCATCGTGGTTCCCGACAACGAGGAGCCGATCGTCAGCATCTACACCGATCCTGAAATGCAGGGTACGAAAGTGCAGCTCTTCATCAAGCGCCCGGCGCTTCCCGAACAGCTCGCCAACACGGTGCTGGCCGAGGCCAACAACGTGATCGAGGCCTACATGACCACGATGGAGAACGCCCGCCTGCAGGAGATCGCCATGCAGCCCGACGCGCCGTTCCTCGGCGCCGGCATGGGCACGGGCGACGTGATCGGCATCATCCCGACGCTCGACGCCACGGTATTCGTGGCCATGACCGAGGACGGCAAGCTGGCCCGCGGCTTCGAGACCCTCTATACCGAAATGGAGAAGGTGCGCCGCTACGGATTCACGCAGGGCGAGTTCGAACGCGCCCAGGAGAACCTGATGCGTCAGGCCGAACGCTCGTACGCCAACCGCAACGACCGCCGCAACAACGAATTCGTGCAGACCTATCTGAACAACTACCAGAAAAACCAGCCGATGCCCGATGCCGAGACCGAATGGCAGCTCGACAGCATGCTGATCAAGATGCTCAACGTGGATGCCGTCAACGCCTTCGCGAAGCAGACCATTCTCCCGACGAATCAGGTGATCGTGATCAACGCTCCCGAGAAGGAGGGCGTCGCAACGCCCACCGCCGAGGAGATTCTCGCCATCCGCGACAAGGTGGCCGCATCGGAGGTCACGGCCTATGAGGACAACGTGGTCAAGGAGCCGCTGATCGCAGAAGGGACCGTGCTCAAAGGCTCGCCCGTGAAGAAGACGGTCGAGGACAAACAGCTCGGAACGACGGAATGGACGCTGGCCAACGGTGCGAAGGTCGTCGTGAAACCCACGACCTTCAAGGCCGACGAAGTGCGCCTGGGCGTAGTCGGCAAGGGCGGCCTGTCGCTGCTCTCGGACGAGGAGTACTACATGGGCGAAATGATGCCCGCCGTGAACTCGATGTCGGGTGTCGGCAAATTCTCGGCCACGGAACTCAAGAAACAGCTTTCGGGCAAAACGGCCTCGGTGCAGCCCTCGGTGGAGAACTACACCAGCGCCATGGGCGGCGTCTGCTCGCCCAAGGACATCGAGACGATGCTCCAGCTGCTCTACCTCAATTTCACGCAGCCCCGGTTCAACAAGGACGACGTGGACAATCTCACGAAGATGCTCCTCGCCCAGCTCGCCAATGCCAAGTCGAATCCCGACTTCCTGATGCAGGAGAAGGTGGCCGACGTGACCTACGGCCACAATCCCCGCCGTCAGATGATCTCGACGGAGATCGTCAACAAGTTCGACTTCGAACAGCTGCCCGGCATTTACGCCAAGCTCTACCCCGGAGCCAACGGATTCGTCTTCACGTTCGTGGGCAACATCGACCCCGAAACGCTGAAACCCCTCGTGGAGAAATACATCGGTTCGATCCCCGCCGCCCGCAAACCGATCAATTACGTCGACGACAAGGCCTATCCGGTGAAAGGCGAGGTTACGGAGGAGTTCACGGCTCCGATGCAGCAGCCGAAGGTCTCGGTCAACTACCATTTCTCGGGTGAGATGCCCTACACGCTCAAAAACAAAATGGCCCTGACGTTCCTGACGCAGGCGCTCAATTCGCGCTATCTCGTTTCGATCCGCGAGGAGAAGGGCGGAACCTACGGCGTGCGCGTCCAGGGTTCGACGAAGTACATCCCCCGCGAGACTTACAGCATGACCATTTCGTTCGACACCAACGAGGAGATGGCCGACGAACTGCGCGAGATCGTGATGAAGGAGATCGAGGAGATCGCAGCCAACGGTCCCAAGAGCGAGGACATCGAGAAAAACCGCGAATTCATGCTCAAGAGCTGGAAGAACAGCCTCGAACAGAACGGCGCATGGATGAACTACATCCAGATCAAATACGGCTCGGGCCTGAACTACATCGCCGACCACGAACAGGCGATCCGCGACCTGACCAACGCCGACGTGCAGGCGCTCGCCAAGAAGATCCTTGCGGACGGAAACCTCGTGAAGGTCGTCATGCGCCCGTCGAAGTAAGCACCAAAACAAACGATTTTTCAAAACAACAGAACAAGGCAGTCACCCGGTTGACTGCCTTTTCTTTTTCCGAACGGGCTGAAAATGGTTAACTTTGTACCGTTAATTACCAAATTCATCATGCAAAAAAGTATTCGGCTGGTCTCCGGCCTCTATCTCAAACTGTCGCTGCTGACCGTCGCCGTCGGCCTCGTGCTGCGCGTCGTACTGCTTTTCAACGAGCAGACCACCTCACTCGCCTTCTCATTCGGCGAATGGTGCGAAGTCTTCCTGCTGGGCGCCGTGAACGATTTCTGCGCCGCGACGGCGGGATTCATTTTCCTCTGGCTCTTCATGTTGAGCGTTTCGCGCACCAAGTACAAAAAGCCGTGGGGCTACATCCTCCTCGCCCTGCTCGTGGCGGCGTTCTGCTACGTGGCGTTCTTCAACACGATCTTCGACGAATACGGAAGCGTCGCGCCGCGAATCGCCCTCTATGTGCTGGGCTACTGGGCCGGCAGCTTCGCACTGCGGCTTTTCCTGCCCGGATTCCGCAGCCACTGGACCACGGTGTGGTTCGCCCTCTTCATCGTCGTCTACGTGGGCGCCATCATCTTCAACGGCATCAGCGAATATTTCTTCTGGAGCGAATTCGGCGTCCGCTACAACTTCATCGCCGTCGATTACCTGGTCTACACCAACGAGGTGGTGGGCAACATCATGGAGTCCTACCCCGTCATTCCGATGACGCTGGGCATCGTCGTCGTGACGCTGCTCGTGACATGGTACTTCTTCCGCAGCGAACTCGTGCAGACCGAATGCCTGAAAGGCTGGAGGTGGAAAGCCGTAATCGGACCGGCCTACGTCGCGGCGCTGTTCGCCGCGATCGGGCTGCTGAACTTCAACACCCGCTTCCAGGACAGCGACAACGTCTACGTCAACGAATTGCAGGCCAACGGACTCTACAAGTTCTACGACGCCTTCGTCAAGAACACGCTCGACTACGAACAGTTCTACCTCACGCGTCCCGAAGCCGAGGCCGAAGCCTTCGTGCACGGGGTCTACCAAAGCACGGGCGACAACCTGCACGCCGTGCGCGCCGAAGGGGAGGAGATCCGCCGCAACATCGTGCTGATCACCATGGAGAGCATGAGCGCCTCGTACATGGAGCGGTTCGGCAACACGGAACGGATCACGCCCGTACTCGACTCGCTCTACAAACTGGGACTGGCGTTCGACCGCGTATACGCCACGGGCAACCGCACGGTGCGCGGCCTGGAGGCCGTGACGCTCTCGCTGCCGCCCTGCCCGGGCCAGAGCATCATCAAGCGTCCTAACAACGCCGGAATGCACTCCACAGGAGCCTTGCTGCGCGACAAGGGTTACAACGTGACCTATTTCTACGGCGGCAACAGCTATTTCGACAACATGGAGACCTTCTTCTCGGGCAACGGATACGACATCGTCGACCAGAAAAGCTACAAGCCCGAAGAGATCACCTTCGCCAACATCTGGGGCGTCTGCGACGAAGACGCCTACCGGAAGGTCATCCGCACGCTCAACGAGGAGACCCGCAGCGGCAAGCCGTTCTTCGCCCACGTGATGACCGTCAGCAACCACCGCCCCTTCACCTACCCCGCCGGACGAATCCGCATTCCCAACGACTCGAAGAGCCGCGCCGGAGGCGTGCTTTACAGCGACTATTCGCTGGGACGGTTCTTCGCCGAAGCGGCCAGGCAGCCGTGGTTCGAAAACACGATCTTCCTCGTCACGGCCGATCACTGCGCTTCGAGCGCCGGCCGCACCGAGATTCCGTTGCAGAAATACCACATCCCGGCGCTGATCCTCGCCCCCGGGCTTATCGAACCCGGAGTGGTCGACGGCATCGTCTCGCAGATCGACCTGATGCCCACCCTGCTGTCGCTGCTCAACATGAGCTACGACTCGCATTTCTACGGCCGCAGCATCTTCGACCCGGCATATGTCAACCGCGCGTTCATCGCCACCTATCAGGACCTCGGCTACCTCGAAGGCGACACCTTCACGATTCTGTCGCCCGTGCGCCGCTTCGAGCAGTACCGCGTGGTTCCCACCGAGGAGAATCCCCACCACCTCGAAGCGATGGAGCGGAAGGACGCCGTGCAGGTCGACCGCGCGATCGGCTACTACCAGACCTCCTGCAAATGGAACAAGCGGTAGCGCTGCCGCCGCGGCACAAAAAAACTGCGACCCCATCGGGGCCGCAGTTTTTTATTGCTCAAACGCGGGATCAGTCACCCTCGTAATCATCGCCGCCGTTCTTCACGGGAGGCGTCAGCGACGAGGCGGGCGTATTGGCCCTGATCCACTCCTCGGAAAGCAGCGACTCGGGCGGGAAACCGAGGTCCTCGATACGGCTCACCGAGATCTGGTACTGCGCCCAGTCCTCCGAACCTCCCGTGAAATCGCTCTTCTTCGCATAGATGCCGTAGATGCCCAGCACCGTACCCTCCGTGCCGTCCTTCGGGATGGGCTTCATGGCGAACTGGCTGTAACCGCTCGTACGGATGCCGTAAACGCCCGGGTCCGAAGTGTACTCCGCCGCATCGTTGTAGCTCATCAGCACCGAACCGTAGAGACGGATATTCTGCTCGCTGTTGTTGTAGGCCCAGCGATACCATGCGCCGAAGATGGGCGTTCCCCAGTCGGTCACGATCCAGCTCGGATAGGGATTCGCATTTCCGCCGTTTTTGAGGTTCGGAGGCGTCACGCCGTCCTGATTCTTCACACCCGCATAGCGGATCTTGATCTTGTTGAAACGCACCAGCCGGCCCAGATCGGCCTCGCCGAGCGACGTGTAGTTCGAACCGTCGACCTCCTTGATGTCCGAGTCGTCGAGCGTCGTGTATTCGCCGCGGAAGACGTTCAGGGCGGCGACCTTCGGGTTGTCGAGGTTCGAGTTGGCGTAGAACTTGTGGTTGCCGGCCGTGTTGATGCCGTCCGAGGGAGCGCCTCCGATCGAAAGCATCATGCGATAGTTACCCAGATAGAGACCGTCGAGACGCACGTAGACCCACTGGCTCTTGATCGGCTTCGAAGCCAGGTCGAGCAGGAAGTCGAGATAAAGGCCGTTGTAGAGCTTCAGCTCGATACCGGCTTTTCCGGTCTGGTCATCCCCATCCCACTCACCATCATCATAAATATAGAGCGACTTGTAGATGTTGCCCTGACGGTCGCTGCTGATCACCTTGCCCTTGATGTAGTATTTCGAAGCCTCGGGCCACTCCATGAGGCCGTCGAACTTGGCCTCCTCGGACGTGCGGGTTCCGAACTTGAGGGTCTTGGTCGTGGAGAAATTGTCGTTGGTTCCCGTATTGGAGATCGGACCAAATTTTTCCTTCACTTCGGCAATGGTGATCCGAGTAAGCCCCATTGCGGCCATATCGTCGGCCGTATAGAGCTTCTGCGGAGCCGGAGTGTCGAAATCGTTGTAGCAGCTCACGGCCACCAGACCGACGAGAGCCGCCAATGCTATTTTAAGACTTTTCATAAATTATGCTTTGCGCGATTAGAAACGGAAATAGACATTCAGGTAATAGGTCGTACCGAACAGGTAGAAATACTTCGAGGGGAAGCGGCCGTAAATCTGCTCGCCGCCCTCGCCGCGGACCTTGCTCATACGCATCTGCTCGTAACCGCCCGTGCGGATGTCCTGATCGTTGAGGATGTTCTTCACCTCGAGGCTGAAGCCCAGCATGTAGACCCGGTGGATATACCAGTTCTTGCCGATATTGGCGCTCAACGTATATGCGCTGTCAAACTTCTCCTGCTTGCGGAGGGTCTTGATCGACGAGAGGGCCGATGCCTTCTGCGCATTGGTGGCCGTATTGGAAGTCAGCACATTCGTATAATACTTAATGGCGGTAGCCGTACGGTACATCGGGTTCATCGAAAGATAGATGTTGTCGTAGTAGTTGAAGTTCACACCGGCGAACCAGTTGCGCGGTCCGCGGTAGTCGAGACCGATGTTGAAAGCCAGTTGCGGCGAGCTTTCCACATGATAACCGTCCCAGTTGACCTTATCTTTCAGTACGATCTTGTCCACGTTGTCAACCGTCTGCACGAAGTTGGGATTCGACGTATAGGTATAGTCGCCCCAGCTCAAGGCACCCACGACCGAGAGGCCGTTCCATACGGGAACCGAAAGGCCCAACTCAACGCCGTAGTAGCGTTTGTCGATGCCGCTCATGGCGAAGTTGGTGAACGAACTGCGGGTATCGTCGTAGAACGAGATGACCTTCGACTGGTCCTCGATCGTCGTATAGTATCCCGAAAGACGCGCCTTGATGTAGGGCAGGTTGAGGTTGTAGGTGAGGTCTGCGCCGAACACCTTCTCGGCCTTCAGCCCCGGCGTGGTCGTGTTGCGCGTACGGGGCGACACGAATGCCGTCGCGAACTTGGGCGCCTGCTGCATGTAAGCCACATTGGCCTCGATCGAATGCGCTCCAGAGAACTTGTAGCCCAGCGCAAGTTTCGCATCGTAGGTCAGGTAGTCGAGTTTCTTCGAATCGCCTTTCGAATCGTTGGGGAACAATCCCTTGCGCCACATGCCCTCGCGGTACATGTTCGAGTAGCCGACCGATCCGGAGACGCCCAGCGAGAAACCGCCGATGCCCCACGTGTAGTTGGCCCAGGCATTGGTTTCGAGCAGGTGCGCCCGGTAGTAGTAACCGTACTTGTCGCCGGCACGGGCAATGCGGGCGTGCCCCGTAGCCCAGTAGTAATCCAGGTCGTTCTGGTAAGCCTCGGCGCTGGCCATGTCGCGCTCGGCGAACTTGTCGATGTCATACCAATAGTCGCCGCCCAGCAGGTCCTTGATCTCCGAGTAGTAATTCGTGCGGTTGACGCGCAGGTTGGCGCCGCCGACGATGCGCATGTTGTGGCGCATGTTATGCTGCACGTTGACCGCCAGGTTGTAGTCCAGCTGGTCGGTGTGACGCTCCTCGATCATGTAGTTCGAACGACTGTTATTGCCCATCAGTTTGGACAGCACCGGATCGGTGTCGATATTCCGCATATTCGTCTGGAAGAATTTGTCGTAGTCGAGCATACCGTCCCACACGCCTTTCGCTATGGCGCCATCCATCGCGTAAAAATAGATCGTCTCGTCGGTGGTTATGCCCGGCACGATCTGCGTCTTATCCGAATTCGGCATATAGCGGTAGTAGTCGCCGCGGGGGTCCGCTCCGGCGTTCCACGTCAGGGCCGAATAGCCGTTCCTGCCGAAACGCAGCGACGTGGCGGCGTTCAGGCGCGTGTTCTCCGACATGTCCCACGTATAGTTGAGCATCACGATCGGCTCGTGGGTGTTGCGCACGCGCGAGTTGCGGAGCTTGCCGGCCTGGTAACCCACATTGGGGTTGTAGTAGTTGTTGCCGAACAGAGCGTAAGCCTCGTCGGTCGAAGCCTGCTGCGCGCCGCGCTCCGAAGGCGAAGCCAGCAGCGTCAACGCAAGGCGGTGGTTCTGTCCGAAAAGCTTCTCGGCCGAAGCGAAATAGGAATAGGAGTTGTAGTAAACGCCGTCCACATAGCCGTTGCCGCCCTGGCGGGTTCCCACCGAGAAGGCGTACGACCAGCCGTTGTCCAACTGTCCCGAGCCGTAGGAAACCATCGCACGGAAACGGTACATCTGGTTGCCGTTCGACACGCTCACGCGGAATCCCTTGCGCATCTGCGAGGCGCGGGCGTTGACGTTGGTCATGCCGCCGATGCCGCCGATGCCGAAATCCGACGCTTCGAGGCCCGTGTAGTTCTCCTGGTTACGCGTCGCGTCGTTCAGTCCGCTCCACAGCGACCAGGGACCGTAGCCCGTCATGGCGTCGTTGAAGCGGATGCCGTTCAGGTAGATGTCCGAGTACTGCGAATCGTAGCCGCGGACGTTGAAACGCATCTCGCTGAAACGGTACGATGCGATGTTGTTGAAGAGGTCCTTCGACGAAGAGAGCGACGAAGGCAGCGCCTGCGTGTCCGACGACGAGGAGTCGCTGTCGAATTCGGCGAAAACGGCGTCGTCCAGAACCGCACTCTGCCCCGACGGCACGATGATCACCGACTTGAGGTCCTGCACATGCTTATCGCCTACGCGGACCATCAGGTTGAGATCCTCGAAGTCGGGCGTAGAGAAGAGCACCGTGTAGCTGCCCGCAGGAAGATTCTCGAAGATGAAGTTGCCGTCCTTGTCGGTCATGGCCGTCAGACCCAGCGATTCGATCTTCACCTGTACATTGCTCAAGGCCACGCGACCGTTGCGCGAAACCACCTTACCGCGGATGCCTCCGTCCTGCGCATAGGACGTGAAGGTCACGGCGGCGAGCATCAGAATAAGTAGAACTTTGAGTTTCATACAAATATTTTAGAGTGTTTATTTGGCGATGTAGATATATACGGGGAAGTGGTCGCTGAAACCGCCCTGGAAATCGTTGCCCACGAACGTACGCAGCGGATAGCCCTTGTACTGGCCCTCCTTCTGGATCATGTAGGGACGGCGGAAGATGCCGCCGTAGAACTTCGAGTTGCCGGCGGGCTGGATTTTCAGACTGCCCGTGGAACCGGTGGCGAGGTTCTCCGAAACGATGATGTTGTCGAACAGGTTCCACTCGTCGCGGTAAGCCAGCGTGCCGTAACCCGCTTTCAGCAGGCCGATGAAGGGATTGAACATGTCGCCCTTGCCGACCTCCTTGATCTTGCCCTTGGCGTTGAGGCCCTCGACGATGCTGTCATCCGTGGCATCGTCGTTCAGGTCGCCCATGACGACCACCTTCGTGGCCGGGTTGGCGGCGGTCACCGAGTCGACGATGTGCTTCACCTGCTTGGCGGCAGCCAGACGCTTGGGGGCCGAAGCCTCCTTGCCGCCCAGACGCGAAGGCCAGTGGCTCACGAGGAAGAAGAACGGCTCGCTGTCGATCGTGCCCCACATCGTGACGAAATCACGCGTCCTGAAGTTGGGCAGTTCCGGCATCTTGAACGGAATGGCGGCGCTTCCCTCCAGCTTGAAAACGTCGGGACGGTAGTAGAACGCCACGTCGACGCCGCGTGCGTCGGGCGAATCGTAATGCACGATGCGGTAGTTGCCGGGCGCGAGTTTCGGCTGCGCGATCACATCCTCCATCACCGAGCGGTTCTCGATCTCCGAAACGCCGATCACCACGGGATAATCCTTATCCTCGGCGGCGATGTCGAACAACACCCGTTCGAGGTTCCCGATTTTCCTGGTGTACTTGGCCGAGTTCCACTTCTTGGGTCCTTCGGGCGTGAACTCCTCATCGAGGACGCCGGGATCGTGAATGGTGTCGAACAGGTTCTCGAAGTTGTAGAAGACCACTTTGTAGGGCTTCTGCGCGAAGCATGCCACCGCGATCAGCGAGGCAAACAGTCCTGTCAAAAAGATTCTCTTCATAAACGATTTTTGTTGTTAAGGTTCAATTCATTGTATCATAATCCCTCCCAGTCGGCGAGGTTCTTCTGGCTTTTCACCGCATCGGCCACGGCCGGGTCGAGGTTGCGGAAGAACTTGAAGCCCGTCAGCTCCTCGATCTCCTTCACCGAACGGACAGCCGATTCGATCGACGTGGCGGCTCCGGCGTCATCGTTGGTGAACACGAAGCCGATGGCTTTCAGTTCATCCGCCTTGAATTGAGAGATCTGCCGGTTCTGGTTGCCCCGCTGGCGCAGCAGCACTTTCCAGCAATGCGACGGCACGGCGATCGGTCCGTTGGCATTGTCGATGGTCTTCGTGCTCTTGAAAGCGGCTCCCGTCACCACATAGAGCGTATCGTAGGTCTGCAAGCCTCCCCAGCCACGGACTTTGCCCTCCAGCGAGGCCCAGATATTCTGATTCAGCGTGCTGTTCTGGGGCATCATGTTGGTGCCGTAGTAAGTCATCCGGTTCGGCTCGTAATTGTTGTAACGCGAAGCCTGCGGAAGCATGTGCCCGCGGTCGTAACCCCATGCACCGTAACCGCGGCCGTTGCCGCCTGTCCCGATGTATTGCTGGTCGCGGGTGGGAATCACGGGCAACTGGTCATTGGGATCGTAATTGAAATCGTTGACCCGGCTCAAAACGGGCGTTTCGTAGACCTTCTTGAAGATCGGATAAGCCACCCAATGCGAAATATGCCGGTCGACATCGTAGCATACCGAATAGTTGCGCAGTTTTCCGCCCGGAAAGAACTGATTGCTCACAAACGTCGCATAATAGGTCTTATAGATATAAGCGTCGTCGGAACGATATTCGGGCTGTTCGCCCCACGAACGGTCGTAGTCGATGAAGCCCGCGGCCCTCTGCGTCAGCGTCAGGGAGGTGGAATAACCGTTGGTATAGGTTACGTCGATCCGCGCCGTGCGGTCGTCGTCGGAATTGTTTTTGTCCAAATAGAGGTAGGCCGGGTCCCCGACGTTTCCGCCGGCGGAGGATACCTGCTTATTCAAATCGAACGAACACCACTCCGCATCCCCGCCCTGCGAGACGATCGTCGCCTCGAAGGTGATGCCCGACGGGCCTTGGGTCGAAATCTTGTTCGTTGTGGTTGAACTGCTCACGGTCTCTGCAACGAGCGTCGCGAGGGACTCCTTGTCGCCCCCGTCGTCCTTGTCGCCGCATCCCGCAAACAGGACAAGCATCGCCGACATCGTCACGAGCAGCATGCCTATCTGTTTAATTTTCAACATCATTCAGAGTAAAGTATAACATTTGGTCCGCAGACCCATTTAGAAACCAAACTCTTGACGGGGAGTTATCCCCGCCAAGAGTGGTTGGTTTTACAAGTCGGTTTCCTCGACTACTCTTTGTAGGTAACTACAATTTTCTTCATGCGAGCCTGAACATTTTCACTGCTTGTAGTGCCATTCGTAAACACGACACTTGTTGCACTTCCCGTCCAAGTACCAATTTTGTCAGCGGTAGTATACGTACCGGGAGCTGCAACAAAATCCGCACCCATATAACTGGTCGAAGAGAATGTTATTTCAATGTTAGTAATCGTAGCTCCGGAAATCGTCATGCTATTTGCTCTATACAATCTCCATTCGCCAGCTTTATTCACACCCGGAGGATTGGAACCAGCTGCTTTGTCAGGAGTCAATTTGATCCCATCAACAATCATCTCGGCAGCTGTACCAGTTTCAGTTATCGTGGAGAAATCGAATGTCGCAGTTTTGGTACCTTCCTGTTGTTTGGCCGCCTGCTTCAGATCTACCGAAGTCGTTTTAACTGCTGCTGCACCTTCCGAAGCAGCTACATAAAGGGTCAGCTTGGCCGATTTGGCTGCACCGTCGTTAGCCTTCGCCGTAACGGGGACCGAGTTCGCCCCGACTGCGCCAAGCGTAAACTGCCCGGCATCCGTACCTTCAATCTTGGCAAACACCTTGTTCGACCCCAGATTGCCGGCATTGAACGCGACATTGATCGTCTCGCCTTCGGCCTTGAACGTAGCAGGAGCGGTCGCCGTGATATACGGATCAGTCGAATTAACCGTGATCTCATAGGGGAAAATCTTGATACGGGTGATATTGCCAGCCTGCGACTTACCTACCGCATAACCCTTGACAGCCACCGGAACATCGAGTTTATCGGCATCGGGCGTATAATACTGAACCGACCCCTGCAGAACGGTAGCATCCGCACCGTCGAGTTCCAGGTTGTAGAAGGTCTTCCCGTTGCTCTCTTCCTTGACTACCTTACCCTTGAGGATAATCGGCGTGCAAACGATGTTATTGAAATAAGC
>OGHN01000760.1_pt1 | contig 15343 bp, 16 predicted proteins | sample 1571511 | NCBI WGS metagenome assembly OGHN01 (sample SAMEA2582024, study PRJEB24529) | metagenome | biome: Human gut stool | place: China | collected 2011 | reverse complement strand
AGACAACGAGTCTATGAGCAGCTATGGCGTGATGCGAGGCCTGCACTTCCAGCGCACCTTATGCCCAGAGCAAGTTGGTACGCTGCGTAAAAGGCAGAGTCCTTGATGTCGCCGTAGACATCCGCAAAGGATCACCAACCTATGGCAAGCATGTGGCTATAGAATTGACTGAAGACAATCACCGCCAGTTCTTCATTCCAAAGGGCTTTGCCCATGGTTTTGCCGTACTTTCAGAAACAGCTGTGTTCCAATATAAGTGTGATAACTTCTATCATCCAGAGGCTGATGGTGGTATCAGCATCCTCGATGATACCCTCGGTATTGATTGGAAGATTCCAACAGAGCATGCCAATCTCTCAGAGAAAGATACGAAACATGCCATATTGAAGGACTTCGATTCTCCATTTGATATCAATGTAAATCTTTATTAATATAACCCGTTTAAATGCAAATAAATTAATTTAAGATATGTCTAAAAAAGAAGAATTAAAGAAACAGATTCTCGAATTGACACGAGAATATTATCGTGAGGTACATGGTCAGAAGCAGGAGTTTGTTCCTGGCATGACCAAAGTGAATTATGGCGGACGTTATTTTGATGATGAGGAGATGGTGAACTTGGTAGACGCCTCTTTGGATTTCTGGCTTACTGCTGGTCCTTGGGCTCACAAGTTTGAAACTCGATTTGCCAAGTGGTTGGGAGTGAAGTATTGCTCACTTTGTAACTCTGGCTCTTCTGCCAATCTCCTAGCTTTTAGTGCTTTGACAGCACCAGAACTTGGTGAGCGTGCTATTAAGCGTGGCGATGAGGTAATTACGGTGGCAGCAGGTTTCCCAACAACAGTGTCTGCTATCCTCCAGTATAATGCCGTACCAGTATTTGTAGATATGAGCATCGAGGAAAGCAATATCGATACTACCCAGTTGGAGACAGCTCTCTCACCTAAGACCAAGGCAGTGATGATAGCTCACTCATTGGGTAATCCATTCAACCTTCAGGCTGTAGTGGATTTCTGCCGCAAGCACAACTTGTGGTTGGTAGAAGACAACTGTGATGCACTTGGCTCAGAGTACTTCATCGATGGCGAGTGGAAGAAGACAGGTACCATAGGTGATATCGGTACTTCTTCATTCTATCCTCCTCACCACATGACCATGGGAGAGGGTGGTGCAGTCTATACCAATAATCCTGAGCTCCACAAGTATGTGATGAGCTTCCGTGACTGGGGGCGTGATTGCTGGTGCGTAGGTGGTGTGGATAATACCTGTGGTTGCCGCTTTACAAAGCAGTTTGGTCTGTTGCCATTGGGCTATGACCATAAGTATGTATATAGCCACATGGGTTATAACTTGAAGGCTACCGACTTGCAGGCAGCCATTGGTTGTGCCCAGTTGGAGAAGTTGGATGACATCGTGGCTCGCCGCCGTGAGAATTTTGATTATCTCCACAAGGGATTGGAAGGTGTCAAGGGACTTTTACTTCCTGAGCCACAGAAGAACAGCAAGCCTAGCTGGTTTGGATTCTTCATCACCGTATTGCCAAATGCAGGTTATACTCGTACTGAGTTGACCAAGTACTTGGAGGATCACAAGGTACAGACTCGCAACCTCTTCGCTGGTAATCTCTTGAAGCATCCTGCTTTCGACCAGTATGTATTGAACAAGGATTATCGAGTAGTGGGTGATTCTCTTCCTGTCACAGATAGCATCATGAACGATTGCTTCTGGATTGGAGTTTATCCAGGCATGACTCAGGAGAAACTCCAGTATATGATAGATACCATCAAGGCTTTTGTTGCTACCAAATAAGGTAGCAACTAAGTCTAATCAGATTAACCAAATTTTTAGAATTATGAAGGTCGTATTATTGGCAGGTGGCTTTGGCTCACGCATCAGTGAGGAGAGCCAGTTCAAGCCAAAACCGATGATTGAGATTGGCGGAATGCCTATCCTCTGGCACATTATGAAGGAGTATTCCTACTATGGTCATAATGAGTTTATCATCTGTGCAGGCTATAAGCAGGAGTATATCAAGGAGTGGTTTGCCAACTATTTCCTCCACAATAGTGATGTCAGTTTCGATTGGCGAAACGGCAGCAATGAGGTAACCATCCATCATAGTGAGTTGGAGCCATGGAAGGTAACTGTGGTAGATACAGGCTACAACACCATGACTGGTGGTCGCATCAAGCGCATTCAGAAATATGTGGGTGATGAACCATTCTTTATGACTTATGGTGATGGTGTTTGTGATGTGGATATCAACAAACTCTTGCTGTTCCACAAGTCTCATGGCAAACTCGCTACCTTGACCGCTGTCAAGATAAAACAAGAGAAGGGCGTGCTCAATATAACAAAAGACAATGCAGTAAAATCTTTCCGTGAGAAGAATATCACCGATGGTGCACCTATCAATGCTGGATATATGGTTTTGGAACCAAAGGTCTTTGACTATATCGAAGATGATACAACAGTTTTCGAGCGTGAGCCATTGGAGCGTCTTGTTGAGGAAGGTCAGCTGATGTCTTATATCCATGAAGGCTTCTGGCAGTGTATGGACAATGTACGTGAGAAGGCTTTGCTCGAAAAGTTGCTTGCCGATGGTACTGCACCTTGGAAACGTTGGGAGCGTTCTATTCCTAATGTACCAGAATATGCTAAATAAAATATCAAGATGAAAGACATTTTTAATAATTTCTATAAGGGAAAGCGAGTCCTTGTTACTGGTCATACAGGTTTCAAGGGAAGCTGGCTTTCTCTTTGGCTTCATGAGTTAGGAGCCGAGGTTGTAGGAGTAGCCTTGAAGCCATACTCTGATAAGGACAATTTCGTATTGTCTGGTATAGGCAGTAAGATAAAGGCTGACATACGTGCAGACATTCGTGATGGTGAGAAACTGAAACAAATCTTTGCTGAGTATCAGCCAGAGATTGTCTTCCACCTAGCTGCTCAGCCATTGGTGCGTTTGAGTTATGACATTCCTGTGGAGACTTATGAAGCCAATGTGATGGGAACCATCCATGTGATGGAGTCAATCCGTGCTACCGATAGCGTGAAGGTAGGTGTGATGATCACCACCGACAAGTGCTATGAGAATAAGGAGCAGATTTGGGGCTATAGAGAGGACGAACCTATGGGAGGTTATGACCCATATTCGTCTTCCAAGGGTGCAGCCGAAATCGCCATCAACTCTTGGCGTAGAAGTTTCTTCAATCCTGCCGATTATGGCAAAAAGCATCATGTGAGCCTTGCTAGTGTAAGAGCTGGTAACGTGATCGGTGGTGGTGATTGGGCTTTGGACAGAATCATTCCTGATTGCATTCGAGCAATAGAGAATGATAAGGTGATAGAGATTCGTTCACCAAAGGCGATTCGTCCATGGCAGCATGTATTGGAACCATTAAGTGGTTATATGCTCTTAGCTTCCAAAATGTGGGATGAGCCAACTAAGTATTGCGAAGGATGGAACTTCGGACCTCGCACCGAATCCATTGCCAATGTTTGGGATGTGGCAAGCAAACTTATCCGCAATTATGGCAAGGGTGAACTGAAGGATGTATCAGATCCTAACGCCCTGCATGAGGCTAAGCTCTTGATGCTAGACATCAACAAAGCTCATTTCAAATTAGGTTGGGAACCTCGCATGAATATTGACCAATGTATGGCAATGGTTGCCGATTGGTACAAACGTTATCAGAACGAGGATGTTTACCAACTATGTGTAGAACAGATAAATAATTATTCAGCTAAATGAACATTCATTTAATTGGTTCCAATGGAAGTTTGGCTACCTCAATAGGTAAGTATTGTAATAGCAAAGGGCAGCATTTGAATGTCTTCGGACGTTCGATGCCAAAAAACTATCAATATGACCAGTTTGTTAGCTTAGACTTACTGAAAGATTCATTGGATAACCCTGAACTTTATCAGGCAGATGTACTTATCTATGCAGCTGGCGCAGGAGTTCAGTCTTACTTATATGAATCAGAAAATCAGATATATAGGCTGAATGTAGAAGTTCCAATCAAACTTCATCAGCAGCTAAGTCAAACTAGTATAGGGGGGCAATTCTCGTCTCTTTTGGCTCCTATTTTGAGATAGGAGAAAATTCAGAAAATAGATCATTCTCGGAGAATGATTTGCTGCTGTCCATGAGACGTGTGCCCAATGCCTATTGCATTTCTAAGCGACTTCTTTCAAGATATTTCTCGTCAGTGTCAGATAAGGCTTCTTTTCTACATTTCATACTTCCTACGATTTATAGTGAATATGAAGACCAAAATCGTTTGATACCTTATATGTTGAGAGCGATTAAGAATGGTGAAAAGTTATCTTTTACTTCTGGAGAACAGGTACGACAATATTTATATGTAGATGAAGTGCCAAGAATGATAGAAGATGCTTTATATAGACATATCTCCAGCGGAATATATAACATAGAGGGAAATGAAACATTGAGTGTAAAGCAAATCGTATGTATGTTGCTTGAGGCTTATGGCATCCAACCCGACGTGGGTATGTTCGGAACAGCTCAGCGCCAAGACGAAGGAATGAAGATTCTTCGATTGGATGGTAGCAAACTTAACTCCCTGATTGATCATTATTGTAATCATACAATATTATCAGTCCTAGGAAAATATGAATCCTTTATTAGACAAACATAAACAAGTATTTTTAATAGGTGGTAGTGGATTTATTGGAAAAAATCTTGCTGTGTATCTGTCGGAAAAAGAGTATGCTGTTACTGTTTTTGACAAGTACATAGATAAAGAGTTTTTTCTCCAGTATCCAAGTATTCAAACATATCAGTTGGACCTTGTAGAAGAAAAGATTCCAGCAGATTATTTAACACCTGATTACATCATCAATTTAGCATCCATTGTAACAGCAGCAAGAGACTTTAGTCTATTTGACGGTTTGATTTCTTCAAATCTCAAAGTTCTTTTGAATCTATATGAAAGATTTAAAGAAGACAAGAATCTAAAGCTGTTCATTCAGTTTGGCAGTTCGGAAGAATATGGCAATGAAGGCTCTCCTTTTAAGGAGACCATGAGAGAATCCCCAAATTCTCCTTATGCTCTTGTTAAGCAGTTGACAGTCAATACGACCTTGATGCTTCATAACAATTATGGATTTCCATCTATGGTTGTACGCCCTGGCAATTTGTTTGGCAAATTCCAAAATAGCAGTAAATTCATTCCTTATGTTATTGAACAGTTGAAAAATAATGCACCTCTAAATGTGACCCCTTGTGAACAGAAGAGAGATTTCATATATGCAGAGGATTTTGCATGGTGTATAGAACAATTGTTGCAGCATTATGATAAAGCAGTAGGTGAAATCGTTAATGTAGGAAGTGGTGAAAGCGTTTCACTGAAGAGCATTATTGAGATTTGCAAGAAGCACATATCAAGCCAGTCTATAATAAACTATGGTGCACTAGCTTATCGTGAGAATGAAGTGATGGACTTGAGATGTGATATAGGTAAGTTTGAATCAATAATAGGTACTTGTATACATTTTAATTTGCCAAATAGGCTAGTTCAAATAATTTAAAAAAATAGTTTTTATATGTCATGTAAGTCGGTTTTGAAATTTGGAAATGATGCTTTGCTTAACAATGTGAAGATAACTGTATTGATGCCAATTTTCAATCATAATAAATTTTTGTTAGAATCAATTACTTCTGCACTATGTCAAGATTGTACGGTGAGCTATGCGATTTTGATAGTTGACAATGATGCAAATGATGAATATCATAATTTAGATATCATAAAGAAGCTTGAAAGTGACAAAATTGTCTATTATAGAAATACGGAAAACTTAGGTATGGTTGGCAATTGGAATCAATGCTTGCTTTTGTCTAAATCTAAATATGGAGTTTTTTTACATGATGATGATAGATTAAAAACAAATTCTTTGAAATATTTGTCTTCGTTGAGTGAAAAATATTCGGATTTTGCGATAATTGGCAATACAGATTTCATTGATAATAAATCTGAGATTATTAAAAAATGTGGCATTAAACTTTCTCCCTATACAATAACTCCAAGTGATATGGTGATTAATAATGCTTGTAGCAATGGAGTCGGAAGTTTGTTCCGCTTGGATTATCTTAGACAATTGGGCGGTTTTGTTGAAGACGATTATCCTTGCTTAGATTATGCTTTATTTGCAAGATATGTAGTGGCATATGGAGCAGTCAGAACCAGAGTGTCAACTGCCGATATTCGATTGGCGGAGAATGCTACATTAAGCTGTTATCCAGAAATGGCAGATTCTAATAGAAAAGTTCGTTATTCTTTAATAAATTCAATCAAGCTGCCACATTGTTTTTTAAAGTATTTCATAGGACTATCTTATATCCAAGAACAAGAATATTTGTATGCAACATATAGTGAACTTCCTTGCCCTTGTAAGAATACTAAGGCAAAGCGAATGATGTATAGATGTTGCCTCAAGGTCTTGAAATTATATAAACGTTTTCAACTGTTGTCTTATGCTAAAAAAAATCGTAGTTAAAATTTCGGATTTATGGTTGTTCCTTAGTGATAGAAAATTGTATTATTTTCGAAAAGGAAAATGTATAAGTCGTAAAATCTCTCTAAGTATACAGAACTTAGATGATTGCAAATTAGGGAATCATATTATAATTAGTGATTATACTAAAATTGCTGTAGACAATAGATTTACAAGCAACAATGCCAAGTTGTTTATCGGTGATAACACTTACATTGGGGAATTTAATAATATTAGAGTAGGAGGAGCAGATATTAATATCGGCTCTAACTGCCTAATTAGTCAGCATATAACTATTGTTTCTTCTAATCATTCGATAGCTATGGGGGGGCAAATTAACGAACAAGGTTGGATTGCTAAGCCTGTAATTATTTGTGATGATGTCTGGGTTGGAGCAAATTCCGTAATATTGCCAGGTATAACTATAGGAAAAGGAGCTGTTGTTGGGGCGGGCTCTGTTGTCACAAAAGATGTACCAGCATATGCAATAGTTATGGGAAATCCAGCAAAAATTAAAAAATATAGAGAATGATAAATGAAAATTCTGCAAATAAGAGATTAATTAAGAATACACTTCTGTTATATTTTCGTATGTTCTTGTCAATGGCAATGTCGCTGTATTTAAGTAGAATAACATTGTCATATTTAGGAATAAATAATTATGGTATTTATAATGTTGTGGGTGGCGTTGTAATGTTGATAACAGTAGTTTCATCTGCATTTACAAGCTCTTCACAAAGATTTTTATCAATATCCTTAGGTAAGGATGATATTAATGGAGTAAATCGATGTTTCCTGACGATACAAAATATACACATTTTGTTGGCTGTTATCTTTTTTATTTTGGCAGAGGCTTGTTCTGTATGGATGATTGAAGATTATTTGACGATACCTAAAGAGAGAATATCTGCTGCTTATGTGGTTTTTCATTTGTCGGTTCTAACGACTCTCTTAACTCTGTTAAATGTTCCTTATCAAGCTTTGCTTATTGCATCAGAAAAGTTTTCTGCATTTGCTTATATTGGTATTATAGAACAGGCTTCTAAGTTAGTAGCTATATTAATCTTGGTTCACTTAAGCGGTGATCATTTGATTCGGTATGCGACACTTCTGTTTGTATTATCTTTGTCTATTCGTTTAGTGTATGCTGTTTACGCTCGTAAGAATTTTAGGCAAATTACTGCTTACAAATTGTTTATTGATAGGGAAAAGTTTAATGAAATTTGGAGGTATGTTTCATGGGCATACTTGGGAAATTTTTCAGGAATTGCTAAAGAACATGGTATAAATATTGTTATTGGCCATTTTTTCGGAGTTGCAATCAATGCAGCAAGAGGAGTTTCTATGCAGGTTTATAATGCGATTTTCCAATTTGGAAATAATTTTGTTGCTGCTTTACATCCGCAAATAACAAAGTGTTATGCCTCGCAAGACTACGATAGAGCAATAAAGTTAGTAGTTAAAGGTACAAAATTTACTTTCTTTTTGATGTATGTTATAGCAGTTCCTATTTTGATTAGGTTAAATCAATTATTGGCTATTTGGCTTAAAGAAGTACCAGAGCATACTCTCATATTTTGTCGGTTGATAATAGCCTTATGTATTGTACGAACGATTCAAGATCCAATAAATACTCTGTATTTGGCAATAGGTAAAATAAAAAAATCACAAATCTTTGCAGCCATTAATACAGTAATTTGCTTACTGTTCTGTGCTTTGCTGTTTTATGTTGGGCTTCCACCTGAATCATCTGTATTCTTGAGCTTATTATTGGAAGTTTTTAATATATTAGTAACTTGTCATCTTTTGGCAGAATTAATCAAAATCGATTGGGGAAGTTTCTTTAAAAATGGAGTCGTACCTATTGGAAAAGTTGTTATTATAAGCTTGCCTGCTAATCTCTTCTTTTATTGGATGAGTGGAACGGGAATAGTTTGTACACTATTGATATGTGCTATTGTATTTGTAGTTAATGTTAGCATTGTGTTTTTGTGTGGCTTAGATAAGAATGAAAAAAAATACATAGTTGTTTTATTTAATGAAAAATTGAGGAAATTACAATGAAAATATTATTTTTAATGAGGTTTTGGCCATATTTTGGTGGAGGTGAGACTGTAACTCGTCTTCTCATAGGCGAATTTCTTCGTAGAGGATATGAAATGTATGTCGCTTACTGGTGGGATAGAAGTGAAAATCGTGTCTATTTGGACAATGATAAAATTTTAAAATTTAAAATGACGGTACCTTCTCCATCATCAACAAATGATATACCTTCCTCTTGCTATGAAACTGTTTTTCTTCAATTAGCAGATTTGGTTGATAAGCATAATATTGATATTGTAATCAACCAATGGTGGCCTTATGAAATATTCAAAAATAGCTTAAAGATACCATTGATTTCTTGCCATCATTTGAGTGTGATGAAGAAAGAAAGTAATTATGTAAAGAAAGTATATCATCATATCTTTCCACGAAGATTTTATGCAAAGGCTTTTGAGAAATTAAATGGACTTTATAAAGTTTCAGATGCTTTGGTTTTCTTAGCACATTCATATCAGTGTGAATTTGAAAAATATGCGCCAAGCTTTGATAAAGAAAAGAAAACATTCTTTATTCATAATCCTTCAACCTATTCGGGAGATACAGCAAAGTGTACAGATAAAAAGAAAGAGATTCTTTTTGTTGGACGAATTTATGAGAATCATAAAAAGGTTTCTCGTTTATTATATGTGTGGAAAAATCTATTAGATTTAGGTTACTTAGATTGGAAACTAAAAATCATAGGGGATGGTCCCGACTTAGAAAAGGTTAAACTATTAAGTGGTAGATTAAATCTTTGCAATATAGAGTTCCTGGGCTCAAAAGATCCCTATGAAGATTATTTAACGGCCTCTATATTTGTTCTTACTTCTCAAGTTGAGGGTTGGCCTATGACCATTGTAGAAGCTCAACATTTTGGGGCAGTTCCTGTTGTGATGAATAATTTTTCTGCTTTGAACGAAATGTTATCAAATCATTCTGGAGTAATTGTGGATTCTTCAGATCCGCAAAAAATGGCGTTAGAAATAGCAAAACTAATTGAGGATAAAAAGAAAATGGCGTTATATTCCCAAAATGCAATTCGTCAGTCGAAACTTTATGAAGTTAGTAAAATTTGCGATGATTGGGATGATTTAATCAAAAAAATAATTAGAAAATTCAATGAAAATCATTTATTATAGCAAGCCTTGTTTTGCTGATTGTGATATTCCTTTGATAAAAGAAATGCAGGAAAGAGGGATAGATGTATATTATTATATTCCAATTCCTCGAAATTTTGTAAGTTCTTCCGTAATAGAGTTCCCTAAACCTGTAAGGAAATATGGATTAATATGTGCCAAAGAACTTCCAGAAATGGCATATCTTTCAAAAATGCTAGATTTATCTAAAGTATTCTTTATTTCTGGCTTTAGGAGAACTCCATTATCAATTTTGTCATGGTTATTATGGTTTAAGGTTGCCTTTCATATGTTGAAAAAATGTGCCGATATTTTTCATATAACTTGGCAATTTTCTTTGTGCTTTGAAAAGCTATTCTATTTTTTTAAGCCATGCAAGAATGTGGTTATGACAGTGCATGATCCTTTTTCGCATACAGGTAATGATAGTAGCATAGAAGAAAGACGGAGAATAAAAACATTTAGCTATGCTAATGCGTATTTGTTGCTAAACAAAACATTTGTAAATCGTTTTGCTAAGCATTATGGCAAAAATATAAAACAAATATTTGTGAGTAGATTAGGCTCTTACGATGTGCTTGGTTTATTTCCTGATGGTAAGCGAACAGATTTGGATAATTATATTTTATTCTTTGGTACAATAAATAAATACAAAGGAATTGAATATCTATTAGAAGCCATGAGTCTAGTGCATAAAGATTATCCTCGGTTGAAGTTAGTTATAGCTGGTAGTGGTAAGTTTTATTTTGATGTGAGCAAATATACAAGAAATGACTATGTAAAGATAATCCATAAATATCTTACAATGGGCGAATTGTCATGCTTGATAAAAAATGCAAAATTTGTAGTTTGTCCTTATACTGATGGTACCCAAAGTGGCGTGATAAATACATGTTTTACATTATGCAAGCCTATTGTTGCTACTAATGTTGGCGCCTTCTCTGAAAGTGTCATTGATGGGAAAAATGGTTTTCTTGTTTCTCCTAAGGACAGTATAAAATTAGCTGAAAAAATATCAGAATTAGAAAACAATCCTATTCTGATTACCGAAATGGCTTCATATATACGAGAAGAGTGGTTACCAAATCATGGATGGAAAGATATCGTGAACGATTATGTGAAATGTTATAACAATGTTTTGTATGATGAAAAATAACATAATTCTAAAATCATTTGTTTTTATATTCTCCAATATAATCTTATTTCTAGGATTAGATGGATTCCTAAATTTTGCTGGTCTTCAATCGATAAATAAGTGTATATTGCTAGTTCAGTTAAGTCTTCTTGTTCTAGGCATTTATTTTATGTCAAAAAGAATCAGCGCATGGGATTATAGCATTTTGTTTTTTTGTTGTATAATCATCGCAAATAGCTATTTGATGTCTTATGATTCACAGTTAAGGTGGGAAGGTATTAAAGGTCAACTATTGTTCATGTTTGCATTTATATTGGGAGAAAATTTTAAAAACAACGATATTTTATATCGAGGCAGGTATATTTTTGGTATAATAGTTGTCGTCGCATTTTTGTTGTATATCGTTCAACCATCTTGGTATGTCGCATATAGATTATCTGTAATCTCTGATAAAAATGTGGCTGAATCTACATTGCTTGAAATGACTCGTCTGTCAGGTTTCTGGATTTACCCATATTGGGTTAGTTATGGAAGTGCAATTTATTTCCACTATATAATATGTAAAATGTTGAATAAGGAGATAGTACATAATAACATTGTAATAGCATCTTTAGTGCTCTTGGTATTAATTGTTATATTAACACAGCAGCGAGCTCCTCTTTTTCTCATAGTGCTTTCGATATTTATATATTTTTCGAAATCAATGGCAGAAATAAATGTAAAAAAGCTTTTAAAAATATTGACCTTTGGATGTATGTTAATTGCTATTGTTTATTTTTTCTGCAAAAATTATCTTAGTGCTGAGCGTTTGGATTTTATTCTTGACAAGTTTATGGTTTTTCAATCTGGAAATTCCACTTCTTTTGTTTCAGACAGAGCGAATATTTTTGAGACGTTGTTGAAGAAAAATATTAGCTTTTGGGGAGATGGTATTGGACGTTATGGACATGGTGCCTTTTTTGAAGGTAGTATTTCTGTAACAGATCAGCAGTATATACAATTATTGTATGAAACGGGACTCTTCGGTCTTTTGTATAATGTTCTTATGTTGTTAATTTGTTTAATTTTAGGATTTAAGCATTTCGATAAATGTAAATTTGAAGTAGGTGTTATCTTATTTTATTTACTTGCAATGAGTGGTGCGAATTGTTTGAGTTCTATTCAGTTGCATCCAATAATACTATGGTATTGTTGTGGTGTGGTTATTTTTAAAACTAAAAGAAAATTGCAAAATGTTGAAAAATAGTAAAAAGCGAGTTATCGCTATTCATTTGCCACAGTTTTATCCATTTAAGGAAAATGACGAATGGTGGGGAAAAGGTTTTACGGAGTGGCGTACAGTGACGAAAGCGAAACCTCGTTATTGGAATCATTATCAACCAGTGCTTCCAGCGGATTTAGGTTTTTATGATTTAAGAATGAAAGAGGCACGCTTAGCCCAGGAGACAATGGCTAAACAATATGGAATTGATGGCTTCTGCTATTATCATTATTGGTTCAATGGTCATTTGATTATGGAAAAGCCTATTGAGGCTAAGCTGAATGATAAAGATGAGAATTTTCCATTTATGCTTTGTTGGGCTAATGAGAATTGGCATAGAAACTGGGATGGTGAGCATAATGTTATGCTTTTGGAGCAACATTATAGTAGAAGTGATGATGAGCAACATTTTAAATATTTGCTTAAGTTCTTTAAGGATCCTCGATATATAAGGATTGATGGTAAACCGGTTTTTGCTATTTATAAGCCTCATTTGATTCCTGATTTGAAAGATATGCTTAATACATTTAGAACCTTAGCCAAAGAGAATGGGATAGAGCTATATATATGTAAGTTTGAGTCTAATGGCTCAAGAGGTAAGCAACTCATGGATTCAGGTTTTGATTCTTCTATTGAATTTCAACCACAGAATACAGAGGGGTATGATAAAATTACAGAATTCTTTTGTAAAGTATATAAAAGATTGTTCCATACAACAAATTGTGGTCTGATATTAAATTATAGAAAGTATGTGAATTTTCAAATCAAGAAACCGACATTTAAGGAATATAAGCGTTTCCCTTGTGTTTGTCCTTGCTGGGATAATTCTCCAAGAAGAGTAAAAAACTATTACTTTAGTTTCAAAAATCCATTGCCTAAATATTTTAAAAAATGGTTTTCTCATGTTTATAGTACATTTATTCCTTATTCTGATGAAGAAAACTTAATCTTTATAAATGCTTGGAATGAGTGGGCTGAAGGTTGTCATTTGGAACCTGATTTGAAATATGGAACAGGGTATTTAGAAGCGATTAAAGATGTACGTAATTATGGAGAAAATAAAGGTTGATTTTGTTTTTGTCATATTACATTATAATACTGTAATTGACACCAAGGAATGCGTAGATTCAATAGCTGAAAATTTTGTCTCAACGTATACCTACCAGATTGTTATAGTTGATAATTGTAGTCCTAATAAATCTGGAAAAGAATTAGTAGAATTCTATAGCAACAATGAGTTTGTAAAAGTTTTGATTTCAGAATCAAATTTGGGCTTTGCTGGAGGTAACAACCTTGGGTGCTTATATGCAAGTAAAAAGTATAATTTTAAATTCTTGGTTATGCTTAACAATGATACATTATTAATGGATAAAAAGTTTTGTGATTTAATATTCCGTGAGTATTCAGTATCAAAGTTTGCTGTTTTAGGACCAAAGGTTATTACTCCCTCTATGCCTTATGACTCTAATCCAGGACCAAGTGAATTACGAACGATAGCATATTGCAAAGATTATATATTTCGTATGCGCTGTTTGTTGTTGTTGAATATGTTTCATCTAGATTTCTTTTATAAGAAAATGAAACATCTTTTTAGTAAAGATGATACGGGTTCAAATAGAGAGGTAAATGAGAGACGTGAAAATGTACAGTTGCATGGGTGTTTTTGGATTTTTTCTCCTATCTATACTTCTAAGTTTGTTGGAATTAATGATAAAACTTTTTTGTATCGAGAAGAAGAACTTTTGTTTTTAAGATTAAAGCAAAATAATATGAAATCAGTGTTTTTGCCTGAGTTGAAAGTTTTTCATAAAGAGGATAGATCGACAAATACAATCAATAAAACAAGTCATTCTCGTATGCGTTTCTTTTATCTTAATATGCTAAAATCAACAAAGGTTTTACTGCATGAACTAGAAGGGGCTGATTAAAAATATAGGAAGGCTATAATCAGGTCCTTTGTATTGTCCGGAATGTTGTTATAGATTTGTTTAAACTTAAATTAAATATAATGGAGTTAAATATTGCATGTAGCACAGATGATAAGTATTCTGTTTTGTGTATGGTGATGTTATGTTCTTTACTAGAAAATAACAAAAAAAACCATGTGATAGCTCACATACTGGTAAATCATCTAAGTTTGATTAATCAAACCAAGATCTTAAAGTTGTTTTCAAAATATGATAATGCTCAATGCGTATTTCATGAGGTTAATGTTGATTTGTTGAAGAACTGCAAGTATCGTACTAAACTTCATAAATTAAGCAAGGCTGCATATTACAGAGTGCTGTTAGCTTCTATTTTGAAAGATGTTGATAGAGTAATATATTTAGATTGCGATATGGTAGTTCTTTCGGATTTGGTGCCTTTGCTAAATATTGATATGCAAAATTTTGGTATTGCTGCTGTTGAGGATTATGGCTTGCCTTACAACCAAGAGCATTTCGCACAATTAGAGTTTTCTGAGGGCGACAAGTATTTCAATAGTGGTTTCTTGCTTATAAATTTAGCTTATTGGAGACAACATAAAATAGAAAAGGCATTGATTGAGTTTTCAGAAAGTGACAGAAAAGTCTTTTTTCATGATCAAGATGCCTTGAATTTTGTCTTTAGAGGATCATGGATTAGATTAGAACCCAAATGGAATCATTTTAATATATTCCATATTAGGTTGAAAGATATGTTTAAGGATAAAGCAGAATATCAAGCTTTCTTTCATAAACCATGTGTTATCCATTATTCGGATAAGTATTTCAAGCCATGGTTTAAAACACCTTTGATTCCGTTTAAGAATACATGGTTCAAATATTTAAAGCTAAGTGCTTGGAATGATTTTGAATACAAAACAAATGATAGACCATTTTATACGATTTTCAAAATCCTTTATCTTCATCTGGAAATATTAATGTTTAAGTTTAAGTTTAAGTGCGTATGAGAATTGCTATTAGTGGCTATGTTGGCAATAAGCTAACTGGTATCGGACGAGTTTTAATAGAGGTGCTAAAGGATTTGGCACCCATGGATTCAAATGATGAATATGTTCTTTTCAAGAACTTTGATTTTGAGGACTATAATGTATTGAAAACATATTCTAATATCAAATTAGTGGATATTAATGTTTCAAAGAATAGTTCCTTAAAGAACATAGTGTGGCATCAATGGGAGTTCCAAAAGTTGCAAAAGAAGTATAAGTGTGATGTTGCTTATATTCCA
>OGHN01000754.1_pt1 | contig 15374 bp, 12 predicted proteins | sample 1571511 | NCBI WGS metagenome assembly OGHN01 (sample SAMEA2582024, study PRJEB24529) | metagenome | biome: Human gut stool | place: China | collected 2011 | reverse complement strand
CACCGAGATCTACACTCTTTCCCTACACGACGCTCTTCCGATCTCGGTCCTGAGCGTGAAGATCGCCGCCGAAAGGAGCAGCGCTTCCTGGCCCAGCTCGATCAGACTCTCGACGGGGACGCTTACCCTGAGGTTCAGGACGTAGAGGCCGTAGGCGGACGCGCTCAGCAACGCACAGAAAAGAAACTGACCGATCCCAAGCAGGATCGTGCGGATTTCGGACTTCATGAGGGCGGGATTTGATTCTTGGGTCTTGCTCGGGTTAACCCGAGTTTTTGGGAAACCGTCCATTCTACCTGGCGGCGCGAAAACGTCAATACCCGTTCGCTCATTCCCGCTCTCCCCGTCTGCAAAGTTTTCTCGCCCAGCGGGATGCCCTGCTTTCGACTGCTGCACGGGCGGACTGAAAATGCCCTGTGGATGAGGAACGTAGGGGTGAAAAAAGCCCCGCTCGGGGCGGGGCTTTGCCGGAGGCCGGGCACACGGGGAGCCGCGGCGGGATTTCGGGCAGGTGTTGTTTTCACGCAACTTTTCCCGCAGCGATGGGGATGATCCTGCGGCCTTCGAGGGTCTTGGTACGCAGGCCCTCGGGTACGGCCTCGTCGGGGCGGCCGTTGCGGCGCAGCCACCTGCGGGAGCTTCCGCTCATGTTCCAGCCGACGCTGCGGCCGATGGGGCGCAGGCGGTTTTCGAGGCAGGAGGCGCACTGGGTGGGCTCGTCGTCAAGGCAGGGCTTGTTGTCGTAGAGCTGGTAGCCCTCGCGGTACTGCTGTGGCGAGAGGTTGGGCATCACGACGTTGGCGCCATAGGAGACGCCGAGCTCGCGGCCGTCGTCGCGGATGGCCTGAAGGGCCGTGGCGGCGGCGATGTTGACGGGGCCGAGCACGAGGCGCGTGACGGCGATCATGTTGAGGGCGAGCTGAAGGAGCGCCTTGGGCTCCATCTGCCCGTATTCCTGAAGCTCCCCGCCCTCGCTCATGAGGTAGGGGCCCATGCCGATCATGTCGACGTCGAACTGCTGGAAGGTGCGGATGTCGCGGCAGAGGTCCTCGAGCGACTGGCCGGGAATGCCGATCATGACGCCCGTGCCCACCTGATAGCCCGCCTCGCGAAGGTCGCGAAGCATGCGGAAGCGGTTCTGAAGTTCCTTCTCATGGTCGCCGCGGGCGCCGTGAAGGACCTTGAAGAGCTCGGGGTTCGAGGTCTCGAATCTGGCGAGGTACCTGAGATTCGAGGGATTGCCCGAGGCCTTTGCGAGACGGCGGTAGGTCTCGATCGTCTGCTCGCCGAGCGAGAGCGTCACGCCCACGCCGTCGGGGAGCTTCTCCGAGACCGTGGCCTCGTGGATCGCCTCAAGGCACGATTCGACGAAGGCGATGTACTTCTCGTCGCGGCGCTCGCCCGACTGAAGGCAGATCGAGCCGTAGCCCTGATCGGCGGCCCATTTCGCGGCCGCGACGATCTCCTCCTTCGACATCGTGTAGCGCTCGACGTCGTGGTTCTCGCGACGAATGCCGCAGTAGCGGCAGCTCGCCGTGCAGATGTTCGAAAACTCGATGAGGCCGCGGTAGTACACGAAGCTGCCCATCAGCTCCGTCGTCCTGTCGTAGGCGGTCTTGCGCAGGAGCTCGCACTCCTCGGGATCCGTGAGGCCGAGAAGATGAACGATGTCGGCGTCCGACAGTTCTTTATGGGAGAGGATTTCACGCGTCTGCTCGATGGACATTGGGGTTGCTCCTAGTATGAGAGGCACATTATGCACGATCGGGACGGCTGGCGAAATACTCCCGATGGAGGGGCGGCGCGTGCGCCGCACACTGAAAGTGCAAAAGCCCCGAGCGCGGAGCGGACGGGGCTTCGAATGAGGCGGGGCTGATGGATCAGCGGCGCTTGAGGTAGCAGCAGTTCTTCGGGAGCTTGCCGCGGACGTCCTGCACGAGGCGGCCGTCGTCGGAGACCTTGAGCACCATGTAGGGGCCGGTCTTGGCGTCGACGAGGGTCATGACGCCTTCCTTCACCGTGACGGTGCCGGCGGACTGGGCGGCGCCGTTGACGTCGGTCTGGAAGAGCACGAAGCAGCCGTACTTGTCGATGCTCAGATTCGTCTTCGTGGGATTGCCCTCGGCCGTGCAGAGGCGGCCGCGCCACTGGCCCTCAAGCTCGACCACCTCGGGAGGCGGCGCGGCGAAAGCGGTGGAAAGCGTAAGGGCGGCTGCAAGCGCGGCGGCGGTGCGCAGGATGGACATCTTCTTTTTCTTCCTCTTCAATTGGGTTGGTCTTGCCTGGAGGCGCCGGACGCGGATGTCCGGGAGGCACTGCCTCCATCATTCAATCGATTATGCACGCCTTCGATTATCCGACGCTGAAGCCCCGTCGTCCAAAGGCGAACCCGCCGGCCCGTGAGGACCGGCGGGGTGTTTCAGGCGAGCGTCAAGGGATTACAGTCCCCTCAGGCGCCTTACCAGACCCGGCGTGCGCTGATGGTGTAGCGGTAGTTTTCACGGATGTCTCCGCCCGCGATCTTTTCAAGGTCAGCCCAGACGAAGGCGTTGGGTGCGAGCTTGAAGTTCGCGCCGACGGCGTACTCGCTCCAACCGCCGTCAAGTTCGGTGCGGAAGGACTCGACCCTGCCCGCGTCGGCGACGGCATGGTATTCGTCCTCGCCCATCATCTCCCAGGCGCCCGAAACACGGGCGTAGAAGGTGCTCTTCTCGTTCGGGAACTCAAGGCCCGCGCGCACGCCCACGCGTCCGATCAGGCTCTGATAGTCGTCCTGGTGAACCGTGAAGCTGCGGCCCGCACGGAAGTCGTCGCCTTCGACCCAGGCCCAGGTGAGCGCGGCCTGAGGTTCGACGAAGAGACGCTCGGCGGACTTGAATGCGGCGCGAGCAAAAAAAACGTCTGGGGGACAAGTGTTATTGGCGCCATTGTATTTCTTTTTCGCCACGCTCGCGCTGAGGCTGACGTCATGTGTTTCCGTTGCAATTGCGGCATGTCGGCCATAAATCATCTCCATCATCACTGGCAATTGGGGACGTCGGTCGCACAGGCTTTGTGGGCCGAAAAACCGAATTCGGGATTCTCCGTACAATAGAGCCTTCGGTCTCTGCCTGACGGAGGCCGTCCTTCCATCCTCAAGGACTACAAATGAATCCCACTCCCCCGCAAGCTGCAGGAAGCCTCAACCGCTTCCTCAACGCCATTGAGGCGGCAGGCAACAAGCTGCCGCACATCACGATGCTCTTCATTTGGGCGCTCGTGATCACGCTCGTGATCTCGCTCGCGCTCTCCTACGTCTCGTTCGACTACAGGCATCCGTCCACGGGTGCCGTGATCGCCGTGACGAACATGCTCGCCCCCGCGAACCTGCTTGAACTGGTCGTGAATTCCGTGAAGAACTTCATGGGCTTCCCGCCGCTGGGCATCACGCTCGTGGCGACGCTCGGCATCGGCATCGCCGAGGGATCGGGCTTCATCCACACGCTTCTCAGGAAGCTGATGAGCTACATCCCGCGCGCCGCGCTCACGCCGGCCGTCGTGATCGTCTCGATCCTCTGCCATGTGGCGAGCGACTCGGTGTACGTGATCCTCATGCCGCTTGCAGCCCTGATGTTCTATTGTGCGGGCCGTCATCCGTTCGCGGGCGTGGCCTGCTCGTTCGCCGGTCTCTCGGGCGGCTTCACGGCCTCCTACACGCCGTCCGTGATCGACCCCGTCATGCAGTCCTTCACCCAGGCCGCCGCCCAGACGCTCGATGCGTCCTACTCGGTGAACGTGCTCTGCAACTACTTCTTCGCGCTCGGCGGCACCTTCTTCGTGATCGCCGCCTGCTGGTACGTGACCGACAAGATCGTCGAGCCGCGCCTCTGGGCCACGATGCCGCTCGACAAGGGCCTCGAGAACGATCCCGACCTCAGGATTACGCCCGTGAGCGCCCTTGAGAACAGCGCCTACCGCAAGGCCTGCACGGTCTTCCTCGGCCTCGCCGCCCTGCTCTTCGTGCTCTGCTGGCCCGAAGGCTCCATGCTGCGCGCGCCCGACGGCTCCCTCACGAGCCCGAAGGCCCCCGTCATGCAGGCCATCGTTCCGCTCATCTTCATCTTCTTCTCGCTCCCCGGCATCGTCTACGGCTACGCCGCAGGCACCTTCAAGTCCTCGTCCGACGTGATCAAGTCGATGGAAGAGGTCATGAAGATGCTGCTCGGCTTCATGGTGTTCGCCTTCTTCGCCGCCCAGTTCCTCTACGTCTTCGGCAAGTCGGGCATCGGCACGCTGCTCGCCATCTCGGGCGCCGAGTTCCTCAAGGACCTCGGCATGCCGTCGGCGGGCTCGCTGCTGGGCATCATCATCTTCACCGGCATGCTCAACCTTCTCATCACCTCGGCGACCTCCAAGTGGGCGATCCTTTCGACCATCTTCGTCCCGATGCTGATGATGCTCGGCATCTCGCCTGAGCTCACCCAGGCCGCCTTCCGCGTGTCCGACTCGGCCGTGAACGTCTGCACCCCGATGTTCCCGTTCTATCCGCTCCTCATCATGTACTGCCAGAAGTACTGCAAGCAGGCGGGCGTCGGCACCCTGAGCTCGATGATGATCCCCTACACCCTCGCGCTCCTCGTCGCGCTTACCTTCGTGCTCTACGCCTTCTGGGGCATCGGCATCCCGATCGGCTTCGATTCGGGCTACGTCTACCCGCCCGTGAAGTAAGAGGCGCACCGCGCCCTGCCCGCACCCCGTCGAGGACGCCTCCCTTTCGGCTCCCGGCGGGGTTTCTCATGCAAAACCGATTTTCCTGCAATCCAAGAAAAAAGGACCGTCGTCATGACAGACATCCACCTTCCCTATGTCGACGAACTCAGAGACAACTTCCTGCGCTACGTCGCCGTCTCCTCCGAGAGCGACCCGAAGGCCGGCCGCGTGCCGAGCTCCGAGGGCCAGCGCGAGCTCGCGAAGCTTCTCGCCCGCGAACTTGAGGCGCTCGGGCTCGTCGAGATCGAACTGAACGAACACGCCATCCTGACGGCGCTTCTGCCCGCCAACGTCGAGGGCGCTCCCGCCGTGGGCTGGGTCGCGCATCTCGACACGGTGTCCGTGAGCCTCTCGCCCGACGTGAAGGCGCAGGTGATTCACTACGAAGGCGGGGACGTTCTCCTCAATGCCCAAAAGGACATTTGGGTGCGTCTCGAGGAGCATCCGGAACTTGCCGCATATGCGGGTCAGGACATCGTCTTTACGGACGGCACGAGCGTGCTCGGTGCCGACAACAAGGCGGCCGTTGCGAACGTGATGACGATGCTCGCCGTCGTGACGAGGGAAAACCGTCCGCACGGCGACATCCGCGTCGCCTTCGTGCCCGATGAAGAGATCGGTCTTTGCGGCTCCAAGCTCCTTGACCTCAAGAAGTTCAAGGTCGACTTCGCCTACACGATCGACTGTTGCGCGCTTGGCGAAATCGTCTGGGAGACCTTCAACGCCTGCTCGGTCTCGATCCGCATCAAGGGCGTGACGGCGCATCCGATGAGCGCCAAGGGCGTGCTTGTCAATCCGCTCCTCGTTGCGACCGACCTCATCAACAGGTTCGACCGCCTGCAGACGCCCGAGCAGACCGAGGGCAAGGAAGGCTACTGGTGGTTCACCGACTGCGAGGCCAACGCTGCCGAGTGCCGCCTCACGATGAACATCCGCGACTTCGACCGCAGCCGCTACGATTCCCGCAAGGCCTTCGTGCTTGAGGCGGTCGAGGCCGTGCGCGCACAGCATCCGCGCGCCGTCATCGAGACCGAACTCGTCGACGTCTACTCCAACATCGCCGACAGCCTCGGCGACGACCGCTCGCCGGTGGAGCTCCTCTACAAGGCTGCCGACAACCTCGGCATCACCACCAACACCATCGCCATGCGCGGCGGCACGGACGGCTCCGCCCTCTCCGCCAAGGGCCTCGTCACGCCCAACTACTTCACGGGCGCGTGCAACTTCCACAGCTATGCCGAGTTCCTCCCGCTCCCGAGCCTGCACAAGTCGCTCGAGATGACGCTCGAACTCGTTAGGCTTACGGCAGGGAAATAAGACTCTGACGGGAATTTAATGGAGGGAAAGGTCCTTTCGCCGGCGGCGGGAGGGCCTTTTTTGTCCGGCGGCGATGTATGCTGTTGGGATCATTGAAAAAAACAGGCAAACCCATCTTCAGGACAAAAGACAAAGGAGAAACCATGGCCTATTGCGCATCCAAAGTCGTGATTCTCGCCACGGGCGGCACCATCGTCAGTTCGGGCGCGTCCGCCACGCAGATGACGGGCTACAGCATTCAGGGGCTCGGCGTCGAGGACCTGCTCTCGGCCGTTCCGATGCTGGCCGACGTGGCCGACGTCGAGGCCGCCCGGGTCTCGAACATTGACTCGAGCTCGATGACTTCGGAGGTCTGGTTGAGGCTCGCGAACGCGGTCGAGGAGGCTCTTCGCCGCGAGGACGTCTCGGGCGTCGTGATTACGCACGGCACCGACACGATGGAGGAGACCGCGTTCTTCCTCAATCTGGTGGTGAAGAGCGAAAAGCCCGTCGTGCTCACGGGCGCGATGCGTCCCGCCACGGCCCTTTCGGCCGAGGGGCCCCTCAACCTTCTCAACGCCGTTCGCATCGCGGCCGATCCGAAGGCTGCGGGCCGGGGCGTGCTCATCGCGCTCAACGACGTGATCGTCTCCGCGCGTGACGCCACGAAGACCCATCCCACCAATGTCGCCACCTTCAGGGGGCCGGATCTTGGCATGCTCGGCATGATCGCGGGCACGCACATCGAGTGGATCGCGAGGTCCGAAAAGCCCCATGGGGCCGCCACGCCCTTCACGCTTGAGGCGCTCGAAGCCCGTGTTGCGGCCGACGGCGCCCTGCCCCGCGTCGACATCGTGTATTCGCACGTCGACGACGACGGCGTGATGGTTCGTGCGGCCATGGCTGCAGGCGCCCGTGCAATCGTGCATGCGGGGACCGGCAACGGCTCGATTCACGAGAAGACGGAAGGCGCCCTCATGGAGGCTGCCGCTCACGGCGTACTCGTCGTGCGCGCTTCGAGAACCCCGAGCGGCATGACCGTCGAGGGACTCGCCGAGTGGCAGGATGCGGGCTTCGTGCCTGCAGGGACGCTCAACCCGCAGAAGGCCCGTGTGCTCGCGCAGCTCTCGCTCGCCTGCGGCGTCGATCCCGCCCTCGCCTTCAGGACGTTCTGAAAGCCTTGAGATGAAAACAGGACCCTGACGGGTTCTGAATACCAAAAGCAAACGGCCCCGCTTATCCTGTCATGAGCGGGGCCGTTTGTGTTCAGAGAGGCTTCAGGGTGTCAGTGCCTGCCGGCTTCGGCGAGGCGTGCGGCCTCGCGGCGGGCGTCGCGGCGGCGTGCGATGACGGGATAGAGGATCATGCAGGCTGCGGCGAAGGGAACGCCGAAGTAGAGCGCGAGTCGCTGCTCGGGGTCGAAGAGAAGCCCGATGAAGGCGACCGAGCAGAGGATGATCGCGAGGACGGGCACGACGGGAAAGAGCGGCGAGTGCCAGGCGAGGTCGGAGGCGGACTTGCCTTCGGCCTTGAGCTGCCTGCGAAAGCCGATGTGCGCGACGCTGATGGCAATCCAGACGGCGACGACGGAGAAGCCGACGATGGCGGTGAGGACCACGAAGACCGTATCGGCGGCGAAGACCGAGGTGAAGAGAGCGAGCCAACCGCCGAGCATGGAGAGCATGATGGCGTTGACCGGAAGGCCGCGCTTCGTGCGCTTCGAGGCCCAGGCGGGCAGCATGCCGTCGTGTGCGAGGGCCCAGATCATGCGGCCCGCGGCGTAGAGGTTCGAGTTCGCGGCCGAGATGACGGCCGTGAGGATCACGAAGTTGAAGAGGTCGGCGGCGTACGGAATGCCGATGCGCTCGAAGACCGTCACGAACGGGCTCTTGAGGATCGAGGCCTCCTCCATCGGAAGAAGCGCGGCGAGGATCACGATCGTGCCGATGAAGAAGAGCACGAGGCGCACGACGGTCGTGCGCACGGCCATCGGAATGACCTTCTCGGGATTCTGCGTTTCACCTGCAGCGACACCGATGAGTTCGGTGCCCGAGAAAGCGAAGTTGACGGCGATCATCGTCGTGAGCAGCGGCAGCAGGCCCTTCGGGAAGAGGCCACCTTCGGTGAGGTTGCTGAAGTAAGGCGCGGGAGAGCCGTCGGAGAGCGGAATGACGCCGAAGACGGCGAGGCCGCCCGCGATGATGAAGACCTGGATCGTGACCACCTTGATGAGCGAGAAGATGAATTCACCCTCGGCGAAGAACTTCGTCGTGAAGACGTTCATCGCCAGAATCAGGAGGCAGTAGAAGAGACACCATATCCAGACGTCGACGTTCGGGAACCAGTACTGCATCGCGAGCCCCGCGCCCGTGAGCGACGTGCCGACGCTCACCGTGCAGGTCACCCAGTAGAGCCACGCGACCGTGAAGCCCGTGCGCGGACCGATGAAGGTCGTGGCGTAGAGGTGGAAGCTCCCCGTCTGCGGCATCGCGACGCACAGTTCGCCCATCGAGAGCATGACAAGGTAGACGACGAGCGCGCCGATCAGATAGGCGACGACGGTGCCGAAGGCGCCCGTCTGGCCGATCACGAAGCCCGTGTTGAAGAAAAGGCCCGTCCCGATCACGCCGCCCAGGGACAGCATGATCAGGTGACGGGCCTTCATGGTTCTTTCAAATTGAGGGTGCTCGTCCTCGCGTACGAGCGGCGCCTTGGGTGTCAGGTCGGCTTCGGTCATGTGTGGGAATGCCTCGGGGAAATGTGGGTTGCAAAAAGGCGCGGACGGCGTAAGGCGACCGTCCGCGCCGGAATGTCTGGCGTTGTCCCAGGGGCGGTTTCGACTTACTGCCCCCAGGCAAACCATCGTATTGTACAGATAATCTTAGTTTTTGCCGCTGTTGTCTTTCGCGGCCTCCTGTTCGGCCCTGATGCGGTCGGCGCGGTAGCAGGCGGCGATCGTGAAGAGGACGTCGGAGGAGGAGTTGAGGCCCGTTTCGGTCGAGTCCTGCAGGACGCTGATGATGAAGCCCACGGCCACGACCTGCATGGCGGTGTCCTGGTCGATGCCGAAGAGGCCGCAGGCGAGCGGGATCAGCATGAGCGAGCCGCCGGGAACGCCCGAGGTGCCCGCGGCGCAGACGCTCGCGATGACGGAGAGGAAGATCGCCGAGAACATGTCGACCTGGATGCCGAGCGAGTGCGCGGCCGAGAGCGTGATCACCGTGATCGTGACGGCGGCGCCCGCCATGTTGATCGTGGAGCCCACGGGAATCGAGATCGCATACGTGGATTCGGGCAGCTTCAGGCGCCGGCAGATGTCCATGTTGACCGGAATGTTCGCGGCCGACGAGCGCGTGAAGAAGGCGGAGACGCCGGACTCGCGCAGCACCATGAAGGTGAGCGGGTACGGATTGTCGTGCGTGGCGACCCAGACGATGAAGGGATTGAGCACGAGCGCGACGAAGGCCATGGCGCCGAGCAGCACGAGAAGAAGCTGCGCGTACTCGAGCATCACTTGGAAGCCTTCCGTGGCGAGCGTGTGGGACACGAGGCCGAAGATGCCGATCGGCGCAAAGCGGATCACAATCTGCACGATCGAGGAGACGGCCGACGAGGCGTCGCCCAGCACGATGCGGGTCTCCTCGCGGGACTTCCTCAGGATCATGCCCACGGCCACCGCCCAGGCGAGGATGCCGATGTAGTTCGCGTTCGCAATGGCGCGCACGGGATTGTCGACCACGTTGAGAAGGAGCTGCGTGAGCACTTGGGAGATTTCGCCGGGCGCCGCTGAGGACTGCGCGGCCCCCGTGAGCGTGATCGTCGTCGGGAACATGAAGCTCACGGCAACCGAGGCCATGGCCGCACCGAAGGTCGACGCCAGATAGAGCGCGATCACCGGACGGATGTGCATCTCGGTGGACATGGACGAATTCGCAATCGCGCTCGTCACGAGCACGAAGACGAGGACGGGGGCGACGCCCTTGAGGGCCGTCACGAAGATCTCGCCGAGAATGCCGACGTCCTTCGCGGCCGTGGGCCAGACGAAGGCGAGCGCGGCGCCCAGAACGAGCGCGACGAGAATCTGCCGGATGAGCGAGCCGTGAACGATCGGCTCGGCAAACCGGAAGACGCGGCTAAGACGCTTGGTCATGATGGAAAGCTGCTCCTGTGTGATGGTGGGGGTCCGAGAACGGGCGTCAGACGCACCCGCGCGGCCCTCGCTCCTGCGGTCTGACGCCGCATCGGACGAGGGAAAGGAAAAAACTATAGCGCGCGCTCCCCGCCTTCGGCGTTCGCGCACACGCAAAACTCGAACGAAATACGTAAAAACCCCTAGATGCTACCGCCTAACATGTCTCATTTTCCGCGGTGCGCCGAGGATTCCGTAGAATCCCGACATTCCTCCCACAATCGATGAAGGCTTGAGCCATGCACGAAATCCTCTTTCCCTCCCCGTTCGGCACACCGCCTTCGCCCGAGGTCGTCGCCCGGGCGCGCCTCGCCCCCGTTCCTGCGGGCTTCACGGGACGTGCGGGCGTGCTTGTCTTCGAGGATGAGGCGGGCGTGCATGCCGAGCATGCCTTCGAGCCCGTGAGCCGGGCCTTGTGCGGTGCGGGCGGCGAAGGCCGCGACTGGTCGACCCTCAGGGCGGCGGCGCTCTGGCCCGGGATGTCGAGGGACGAGGTGCCCGAGCGCACGCTCGTCGACGGACGCGGCGTGAGGTTTACGGTGAGGGACTTTCTCAAGGCGATGTTCGAGCCCTACCCCGATCTGCCCGAAATGCAGGGCGGGCGAGAGCTCGAGGCCAGAAAGGCGGGCTGGCGCATGGCGGTGACGGATGCGCTCACGAGCCCCGTCGTGGCGCTCGTTGCGGCACGAAACGAAGCCGCCGTCCGGGGGCGGATCTCGGGGAACGCGAGGATCATCGGGCTTGCCGAATGGTGGTGCGGCCCGACGCCCGCGCACGAAATACGATTTGACGGGACCTTCTACCCGCCGAGGGCCGCCGCGAAGTGGCTCTACGAGCGTCTCGTCGAAGGCCTCCCCGCCGCACCCGTGTCGGCCATCGCGTCCGAAGAGGATTTTGAGACCCTTTCGGTGCTTTATTTCGATGACGACATCGTCGTGATCGACAAGCCGACGAGGCTCGCCTCAGTGCCGGGCGTGAGGGAGACGACCTCCGCCAAGGAGATTCTTGAAAAGCAGTTCGGACCGCTGCGCATCGTGCACAGGCTCGACATGGACACCTCGGGGGTTCTGCTCTTTGCGAGAAGCCTCAGGGCCGAGAAGGCGCTTCACGAGAGCTTTCGCGAGGGACTTGCGATGAAGCGCTACGTGGCGAGGCTCGAGGGCGTCCCCGAGCAGATGTCGGGCAGGATCGAGCTTCCGCTCGCCCTCAACAGGCTTGATCGTCCGCGCCAGTGCGTGCTCTCCGAAGCCGAGGGCGGCACGCCCGCCGCCACCGACTGGGAGCTTCTGCGCGTCGAGACGATGCCCGACGGCAGGCGCAAGGCCCTCGTGAGCCTCTGGCCCGAGACGGGCCGCACGCACCAGCTGCGCGTGCACTGCGCGCACGCTGCAGGCATCGGCCTTCCGATCGACGGCGACAGCTTTTACGGCAGCCGCGGCATCCTCGCCGAGGAGAAGACCTCGCGACTCTGCCTCCATGCGGCCGAGCTCACGATTCCTCACCCGACGACGGGCATTCCCGTGCACTTCGAGGCGGCCGAGGCGTTCCCCAAGTTCTGAGAAAAGGCTCTGTTCAGCGCCTCATCTCGCGGGTCTTCCCGGAGATGACGTCGACGTCGATGCGCCAGACGTCGCAGCGGGCCATGTCGCCCTCGATGTAGGCACGCCTCTTCGCAATGGGCTGTCTTCCCGCCCAGCGCGCGCCGATGAGCCAGAGCGCGTGCATCTTCTCGATTTCGTCCGTGACGAGCGTCGCGCGCCCCTCGAAGACCGCAGAGCGGTAGTTCATCGAAAAGGACGGTTCGTCGGGCTCGGTCATGCTGACGAAGACCATCGAGCAGCGTGGGTTTGAGGTGAGGTTCTCGAACTTTCGACCTGCACCTGCCGCCGCGTGAAAGTAGATCTTGTCGTCCTCGATGACGGGCGAGACGGGCGTGCCGTACGGTTCGCCCGAGGCGGACGCCGTCACGAGCGTGCCGTAGGGAGCCTCGTTCGCGGTGCGGCGGGCAAAGTCCTCGGAGGCCGCGCGGTCAGGGCGGCGCATGGGATGCAAGTTTGTGTGATTCATGGTCGGAGCTCCTTCTGGACAACATGGGTACCGTCATTTTATCCGCGACTTGAGTGCCCGTTCCTGCACGTCAGAAACGAGCCACTGAAGCCCTCCGACGGCAGCGCCGTCCCGGCGTGCGTCTCATGCTTGCTGCCTGACTGAGGCCTGTTCCATCCGGTGTTCTGACCCGCCCGGGTCGTCGGCCGGCTCGTCGGAAATGGTTTGCGCCCTCGAGCACATCAGGTTCGAAACGCCATTCCCCGGCCCGCTGCGGCGGAGATCGGCGAGCGTGTATTGGTTGAGTTCCTTGTAGAAGGCTTCCCGGGCTCTGGCGAGCGCATCGATCAGCACGCATCTGCCGGCAAAGGGACAGGGCGGCTCGTTGCAGTCGACGAGCATGTCATTGTCTTCGAGTGTGCGCACGACGTCGCCGATTCGCAGGTCTTCAGGTTTGCAGGCCAGCCTGAGCCCGCCGTGCCGGCCGCGAACGGCGGAAAGCCACCCGGCTTTGACCATGGCGTTTGCGGTCTTGATGACCAGATTCTGGTTCCAGCAGAGGAATCTCGAGAGCTCCGGCACCGAATGGGGCGTCTCGGGGTCGGCCTCGTTGGCAAGGTGCATCAGAATTCTCAGGCCAAGGTCTGTAAATCGCTTCAGGTGCATGGTCGGTTCGGAGAAAGGATGAGAAAACGGGAATTTCCGTGAGGAGATTCCCGTATCATACTCGATGAACGGCAGCGTCCATGGCCTTCGCCTGGACGGCTCCCGATCCCTTAAAGGGATCGAAAGCGGTCCGCAGAATTCGGATCCGGCCTCGCTGCCCGTTCCGAACACTTCAGCGTGGATCTGCCGTGCCGGAACGCCAGCAGCTTCGAGAGCGGCGCGCATCCCTGACATGAAGTCGCCCGGGCCGCAGAGATAGGCGTCGACGTCGGCCGACGGTGCAAGCGCCCTGATGTCCTTCACGCTCGGACGGGCACCGAGCTTAACGCACGGACACTTGATGGTCGTGTCGGCTTCGGCAGGCTGTGTCACGAATGCAAGCAGCTTCGCGTTCTTCAGCTTGCCGGCAGCCTCACGAACCTCATTCACGAAGACGAGTTCAGACGCCGTGCGGGCAACCTGAACGAAGGTCACCTGACGCTCGGGCGTGTTTCGTGCGATCGATTCGAGCATGGCGAAAATCGGAGTGACGCCGATGCCGGCTCCGGCGAGGAACACCGGATTCGTACCTTCGGCAAGATGGAATTCGCCGGCGGGTGCCGAGACGTCGATGGTGTCGCCGGCCTTGAGGCACTTGTGCAGATGATTGGACATGAGGCCGGCGGGGGCATCGCCCGCGGCGGCAATGCGCTTGACGGAAATGCGGAGCTGGCTCCGGTCCTCCGGTGCCGCCGAGAGCGAATACTGGCGCGGTTGGACGAGCTTCAATTCGGGCAGATAGGCGCGCACCGACACGAACTGGCCGGGCTTCCAGACAGGCACCTTCCCGCCATCTGCAGGCGTCAGGTAAAGGCTCACGACGTCGGGCGTCTCTTCGACGCGTCTCGAGACGATGAAGGGGCGCCAGCCAGACCAGCCGCCGTCGGCGTTCGCCTGAGCCTCGTAGATGCCACTCTCGACTTCGATCATCAGGTCGGCGAGCTGCCCGTATGCGGCACCCCATGCTTCGAGGAGTTCATCGGAGGCCGCTTCTCCGAGAACCTCCCTGATGGAGGCCAGAAGATGCCGGCCGACAATCGGATAGTGCTCGGCGCGGATGCCGACCGTTGCGTGCTTCGAGGCGATGAACTTGACCGCGGGCAGAAGCACGGCCGGATTTTCGATGTTTTCTGCGTAGACGAGGACGGCTTCAGCCAGTGCCTTCTGCTGACGTCCGCGGGCCTGATGAGCCTGGTTGAAAATGTTCCGAAGTTCGGGATTTCCTTCGAGCATGCGGCGGTAGAAGTGCGTTGTGAGCAAAACGCCGTGTTCACGAAGTACCGGCACGGTGGCCTTGACTTGTTCGATCTGTCGGGGTGTCAGCATGGATTGGTCTCCCAGTTGCAATGGAATTCTTGTCGGTGAAGCGCATCTCGCCTGGCGGCGGATGCGGACTGACATCGTCACGGGCCCGTTCGATGTTGGTTGAACAAATCTTATATTTCAAATATCTGTATTGTCAAGAAGCGCGCGTCGCCTTATGTAAGAGAATGCTTCGCGTTCGCATCGTCGAATTTGCGTGGCAAGACTCGGCCGCCGTCGGCAGAGGGCCGGACCTGTGCGGCCAGCCCGCCCGAGCCGCTCAAAGTCCGCTACAATATCCGGAATTTTTATTCATCCCCTTTTTAGAAAGGCCTCAAAGTGTCCGCTCTCATTCTTGGTCATAAGAACCCCGACTCCGACAGCATCATTTCCGCCATTGCCTGCGCGCATCTCTACAAGCAGCGTGGTCTGGACGTCGTGCCGGCCGCCCAGGGCACGCCCGCCCCGGAAACGGCCTTCATCCTCGAGCGCTTCGGCCTTGAAGCTCCGGAAATCGTGACGAGCGTCGCCGGCCGCGACGTCTACCTCGTCGACTACTCCGACAAGGCCCAGGCTCCCGCCGACATTGATGAGTGCAACCTCAAGGGCATCGTCGACCATCACAAGCTCGGCGACGTGACCTCCACGGCTCCGCTCGAATGCATCATCTGGACGGCCGGCTGCACGAACACCATCCTCAAGCGCATGTACGACTACATGGGCTTTGAAATCCCGGCCAACATCGCCGGCGCCATGCTCTGCGCCATTCTCTCCGACACGGTGATCTTCAAGTCTCCGACGACCACCGACATGGACCGCCAGGCTGCCGCGGAACTCGCCGCAATCGCCGGCATCGCCGACATCCAGGCCCTTGGCATGGAGCTCTTCACCGCCAAGTCCGCCGTCGCCGGCTGCACCCCGCGCTCTCTCATCTTCCGCGACTTCAAGGACTTCAATATGAACGGCTGCAAGGTCGGCGTCGGTCAGCTCGAACTCGTCTCCCTTGACCTCGTCGCCGACATGAAGGCCGCGCTCGAAGCCGAGCTCGCCGCCGTCAAGTCCGAGGAAGGTCGTCACTCCGCCCTTC
>OGHN01000740.1_pt1 | contig 15574 bp, 10 predicted proteins | sample 1571511 | NCBI WGS metagenome assembly OGHN01 (sample SAMEA2582024, study PRJEB24529) | metagenome | biome: Human gut stool | place: China | collected 2011 | reverse complement strand
ATTAGAACCGTGCTGTCTGGAACGCACGAGGACATGATGAACATCGCAGCCAATGATCAGCTTGACGATTGGTGCAACGACAGCTTGAAGTGGTTGCAGGACACGTTCGGCAAGGAGAATGTCGTGTCGGTGGTTCTCCACATGGACGAGCACACGCCACATCTCCACGCCTCCATCGTTCCGATAGTGACTGGCGAACGGAGAAAGGCGAAGAACAAGACAACGGAAGAGGGCAAGCGGACATACCGCAAGAAAGCCAATGTCGTGAGGCTGTGTGCCGATGATGTGCTCAACCGAGACAAGATGATTGGCTATCACGACAGTTATGTTGAAGCCATGAACAAGTATGGCTTGATGAGAGGTATCCGTGGATCGGATGCGAGGCATATCACCACGGCACAGTATTACCGCAACATCAAGCGAGAGACGGAGAGACTTCAAAACTGCATGAAACTATTGCAATCCGATGTAGAGGAAGCAGAACAACTTCTACAACAAACCAAGAGTGAAATCAGCACGGAGAAGCTACAGGCTGCTAAGATGGAAGCCAAGACAGCCTTTGTGTCGAAGATTGGTTCTCTTTTAGGTAGTGGAAAATTGAAGGAGGTGGAGCAACACAACCGAAAGTTGTGCGAGCTTGTGACAAACCGAGAGCAATACATTGACGAACTCCATGAGAAAATACAGCGAATGGAGGACAGCCACACCCAACAACTCGGCGAGATGCAACAGAAACACCAAGCAGAGGTCGTAGATTTGAAAAGCAAGCACTCCACGGAGGTAACGATGCTCAACAACATCATCCGCAAAGCCAAGCGTTGGTTCCCGATGTTGGAGGCATACTTGCAAATAGAAAGTTTGTGCAAGAGGATAGGCTTCACGGCTGAACAAATTAGTGTGCTCCTTGCTGGAAAGGCACTCAACTTTAGCGGTTCACTCTATTCCGAGAAGCACAGAAGAAAGTTCAATGTGGAGAATGCAGAAATCAAGGTGTTCTCTGATTCTACCAAACCGAACCAATTGTTTCTGTGTATCAATAGACAGCCTATTGTTGAATGGTTCAAGGAGCAATGGAATATCTCAAAAGATAGAAGAACCTTAAATCCGAAGATAAATAAAGAAGAAAAAATCTAAAGACCTGAGCAACAAAAAGTTGCTCAGGATTTGGATATGTCAGAAAAATCACGCTATCTTTGTAGCGTCAAAATTTAAAAAGATATTTCTAGGCAAACAAAGATATATTGTTAAAAAGGATAAATAATTTTAATTTTTCAACACTTAAAATATTTTTTTTGTAAATTTGTAAAAAAATATAGAATCTTGTAGATTTAAAGATGGTTGCTACAAGTGCAAGAATTGAATGACGAAACCATTTGGAAAGGAAAATGTATATGAAGATAAAACATTTGTTATTTTTTATTTCTGTGACTTTTTTGGTCGCATGTGAAGGGACTGATTTAATCGAGCCAGACAATGTGTCGAAAGAACAGATTTCCACTCAAATAATTTATAACCCGACAAAATATTCAAAACAAAAAGGTGATGTCTTTGTCAAAAGCAGTTTGCCAACAACAATGGCAAAGCAAATACCTAATGCCTGCGTAACATCAATTATGGAGTATGCAAACAATAAAGTTTTTGGTGGAACAGTAAATGAGGGAGCGTATATTCTATATTATACACAGACATATAATTCAAATCCTTTGATTGATGGTGTTTCTTTGGATTATATCGAGCCTTTTGTAACACATTTCTTTAAAACTCAAACATTTACAAATTATAAGTCTGCAATAGATGCCAAGCATCCCGTCATGACTGATGTAAATAGCCAAATAGAAAGCTCTGCCCATAATGTGTTATGTGTAGGATATAACTCCAATACGGGTGCTGCTATTTATATGGACCCTGAGCTTGCTTGTATGTACTCAGTTAATGCTGGGTATTTTTTACAAGATTATAATATAGTATTAACAGGTATAAAGTAATTAAATAAATATGAAGTTGATTTTTAAATATTTTTTTATTTCTCTATTGTTCCTAAATGGGCAATTAGTTCATGCACAATCATTTAAAATCGACAGCTTAAAAGGTAAAAAATGGGAGTTGCAATTGCCAAAAGGAAAGTCTTATACTTCGAGTCTTATATTCAAAGATACGACATACACAACTAGTTTCTCCTTTAATGGACAGACTCATACTATAGAGAAGCCATACTTAATACAGCAGGAAAACGTAGAAACATTTTATGTTATTTTTCCATCAGAAGGAAAGGGTACAAAAACTTTCTCTGTTAAGTTTAAAGTTTTAGAATTTACCGACAAGTTGCTAAAATTGCAAAATACAACAACAAATGTTGTAAATACGTATTTCGCAAAATAAACAACTAGTAGATTGTAAAGTCTAAAAGTTTAGTAAGGCACGTGTGATATTTCATCAATCATCAGTATGTGACGAACGACGTTTTACTCAACTTTTAGACTTTACAGACCACTAGTAAGACAGTGCTTTTTGCAACATATTTCTCTGTTTGATATTTTTTGTTTAATAAAATTCTTAGATTCATTATTTTTTTGTATTTTTGCAGCCGAAAAGAGTTGTTAGGCAGCAAACGTATGCAGATTGCAGAATTTAGAACTGTTGCTAAATCATTACCTCTGTTGAGGTGAAAAACTCATAAATAGTTCATTTTTAGCTATTCGGCTGATTTTAGCGTAATTTTAAAAGAAAAAATCGTAGACTTGAATTTGCGAGCATTTATCGATGTTAGAGTTACAGTGAATTCTTCACTTTTTATTAAAGTAGTAAAATCATAGTTTTTTAGATATGAATAAGCAGAGATTTGTAAAGTATCCGTAGCAAGAACCTTACAGTTTCGCTATTTTGTTGCGAAACATCATTCATCCTCTTTCCACTACCATACCTCCCGATGCGCTTTGCACGTCGGGACGTAATTTTATGGAACTCTATTACAATAATCCCGCCCTTTGCCCGTTATTAATATATTAATTTAATTTAGGAGAAAAAGAAAATGATAGAATATATTCATGGCGATCTGACAGAGCTGACACCTGCGCTGGCTGTTGTTGAGACTGCGGGGGTGGGCTACGGACTCAATATATCGCTCAATACATATACTGCCATTCAGGGCAAACAGGAAGTGAAGCTCTATGTTCACGAAGTGCTGGTGGCTGGTGGAAGAGATGACTCTTTTACCCTTTTCGGCTTTGCTACCAAACAGGAACGTGAACTCTACCGCCTCCTCATCACCGTTTCAGGAGTAGGTGGAAATACAGCCCGTATGATTCTCTCTTCACTCTCGCCACGCGAACTCTGTGAAATCATCTCTACAGGTAACGACAAAGTGCTGAAAACCGTGAAGGGTATCGGACTGAAGACAGCACAGCGAATCATCATCGACCTGAAAGATAAAATCGTGAGCCTCGGCATCGCTGACGAACTGCCAGCCAGCGGAGGCAATGTGGTGATGGTAAACAATGACGTAAAGGATGAGGCGGTAAGCGCCCTCACCATGCTCGGCTTCTCGCCGGCACCATCTGCCAAGGTAGTAGTAGATATCCTCAAGGCACAGCCTGATCTCCCGGTAGAACAGGTTGTGAAACTGGCATTGAAGCAAATCAAATAAGTTAGGAGTTTTTTGTCGATGAAACAGAAGCAAAGATTCATATCTTTTCTATTGGCTTGGCTGATGGTGGCAACCTTCGGCTATGCGATAGCTTTGCCTCAACTTCAGGACGATAAAAAGAAAACCCATACCAGCACAGCCCAGCCCGTGCAGCTCGATGAAGATACCATTCCCGATTCGCTGCTGCATACCCGCTGGCAGATTCAGCGCACCCAACCTTACTCCCTGAGCGACCTCTATCAGAGTCCGCTCGACCTGAAACGTCCTGATAATCTGCAATATCAGGTAGTCTACAACGATACCCTCGACCGCTATATCATCGGCAACCGCATGGGCTCAACCTGGCTTTCGGCTCCTATCATGCTCACTCCGAAAGAGTATCTTGCATGGACTGAACAGCAGCAGCGCAACAGCTATTTCCGCAAGCAGAACGATGAAATCTTCCAGGCAAAAGGCAAGGAGAAGTTCGATTTCTCAGATATGCACTTCGACTTGGGACCTGCCGAGAAAATCTTCGGTCCTGGTGGCATCAGAGTGAAGACTCAGGGTTCTGCCGAACTCAAGTTCGGTATCAACAAGAAAAACATCGACAATCCTTCGTTGCCTATCCGCAACCGAAAGACGACGATGATGGATTTTGATGAGAAAATCAATCTCAACGTCAACGGAAAGGTGGGCGATAAGGTGAACATGAACCTGAATTACAACACCGATGCCACCTTCGATTTCGATGCACAGAACATGAAACTGAAGTACGACGGCAAGGAAGATGAAATCATCAAACTCGTTGAGGCGGGCAACGTCTCCTTCCCTTCCAACTCTTCGCTCATCAAAGGCGCCAGCAGTCTGTTTGGTGTTAGAACCGATATGCAGTTTGGCAAACTCAAGCTGCAGATGGTTGCTTCGCAGAAGAAGAGTGCATCGAAGAGCGTATCTACCAGGGGCGGTGTGCAGCTCACCCCTTTCGAACTGAATGTAGCCGATTATGAGGAGAACCGCCACTTCTTCCTCTCCCAGTATTTCAGAAATCATTATGATGCCTGGATGCAGAAACTTCCTAATCTCACCACGGGCATCACCATCAACCGCGTGGAGGTGTGGGTTACCAACAAAACCGGCAATACCACCAATACCCGAAACATCGTAGCCCTGACCGACCTGGGCGAGAACCAGAAACTGAGCAACCCGATGTGGGCGGCGAGCGGACAGGTGCCTTCTAACCAGGCGAATACAGAGTATGCGGCGATGACAGGGCAGTATGCTGCTGCCCGTGACATCGACCAGGCTGCAACCACTCTTGATGGAGGCGGACTGGTTGGCGGAGCCGATTATGAGAAACTGGAGAGTGCCCGTCTGCTCAATTCTTCTGAGTATACAGTCAATACCGCCTTGGGTTATATCTCATTGAAAACCAGTCTGCAGACCGACCAGGTGCTTGCCGTAGCCTATGAGTATACATCGGGAGGCGTAACCTATCAGGTGGGCGAGTTCGCATCCGATCTCAGCGATACCAAGCAGGCACTCTTCGTGAAATCGCTCAAGAATACCAGCAATAATCCGCGACAGGGCAACTGGGGGCTGATGATGAAGAACGTTTATTATCTGGCTTCTACCGTAGAGAAGGAGAAGTTCCGCCTGGATGTGAAATACCAGAGCGATACCACCGGCGTATATCTCAGTTATATCCCTGAGCAGCAAGTGAAGGAGCAGCCAATCATCCGTGTGCTGGGCGCCGACCGTCTGGATAACAACAACAAGGCACACAGCAATGGATATTTCGATTATGTAGAAGGCTATACCATCTCTAATGGACGCGTGTTCATTCCGAAGGTAGAGCCTTTCGGCAGTTATATGCGTGATTATCTGGTCAAGCGGGGCGTGGCTGCCGACAAGGCTGAAAAGTATGCCTTTACCGAACTTTATGACAGTACGAAGACCGTAGCCAAGCAGATAGCCGAAAAGAACAAGTATCAGATTGTGGGACAGTTCAAGGGCTCTGCAGCCAATGTCATCTCGCTCGATGCCTACAATGTGCCACAGGGCTCGGTGGTCGTTACGGCAGGCGGTATCACCCTGAAAGAGGGCACCGACTATTCGGTAGATTACAGTGCCGGTGAGGTGACCATCCTGAACCAGAGCATCATCGATGCTGGTACGGCTGTCAACGTTTCTCTGGAGAGTAATACCGATTTTGGACAAACCCGAAAAACGATGTTCGGACTGAACTGGGAGTATGATTTTACCAAGAACTTCCAGTTGAGCGGTACTATCCAGCACCTCTCCGAACAGGCGCTTACGACCAAGGTATCCATGGGCTCCGAACCGCTGAAGAACACCCTTTGGGGCATTAATCTCAACTGGCGCAAGGAGAGTCAGTGGCTCACCAATGTGCTTGACAAGATACCATTCCTGCACCTCACCCAGCCATCGCAGATATCCTTTACAGGAGAATTTGCCCAGCTCATTGCCGGTGAGGCAGGTGGCACACAGGACAATGCATCTTATATCGATGACTTCGAGGGTACGAAGACCACCATCGATGTAACTACTCCTACCTCCTGGTTTATATCCAGTGTGCCTTCGCTCAATTTCAAGGACGATTACAGCGATAAGACCGGTCTGAGCAGCGGTTTCCACCGTTCGCGCCTAGCCTGGTATACCATCGATCCGCTGTTCACCCGCCGTGGAAGTTCGCTCACTCCGGGACATATCAAGGGCGACCTCAAGCAGTTGAGTAACCATTATGTCCGCGAGGTCTATACCAAGGAGCTCTTCCCATTGCGCGACCAGAGCAGTTATCAGGGCGCTACCAATACCCTGAATGTACTCAATCTAGCTTACTATCCAAGCGAGCCGGGACCATACAACTTCAATGTAACAGATTTGCAGGCTGACGGAACCCTGCTGAATCCGCAGCGCAACTGGGGCGGAATGATGCGTAAGCTGGATACCAACGATTTCGAGCAGGCAAACATCGAATACATCGAGTTCTGGATGCTCGATCCGTTCATCTATTCCCGCGAAGAGGCTGATGCTGCCGATTATGGTGGCGATTTCTACATCAATCTGGGCGAGGTGAGCGAGGATATCCTGCGTGATGGCAAGAAATTCTATGAGAGTGGTATGCCGGTGGATGGCAGCAAGAGCTACACCTATACACAGTGGGGTAAGATTCCTACCCAGAGCACCGTGACCTATGCCTTTGCTACCACCAGTGGCAGCAGAGCCTTGCAGGATGTGGGTTTCAACGGACTGACTAATGCCGAGGAACAGGAATTCTACAAGAGTGCTTATCTCGACCAGATTCAGGGCAAGGTGAACCAGGCGGTATTCGACAGCATCTTTGCCGATCCGGCACGTGATGACTATCACTATTTCCGCGGTTCCGACTGGGATGAGATGCGTGCTCCTATCTTGCAGCGATATAAGTATATCAACAATCCTCAGGGCAACTCGCCTGACAGCGACAGCCGTTCTGAGAGCTATGATACTTCTTATAAGTCAACGCCGGATGTCGAGGATATCAACCAGGATTATACCCTCAACGAATATGAGAAATACTTCCAGTACCGTGTCAGCATCCGTCCGGAAGATCTCGTGGTGGGTAACAATCATATTGTAGATAAGCGTGAATACAGCCAGACCTGGCGTGATAATACCAAGTCTACCGTTACCTGGTATCAGTTCCGCATACCTATCGATGAGTTTGAGAGCCGTCAGGGCAACATCAACGATTTCTCCAGCATCCGCTTCATGCGTATGTTCCTCACCGGTTTCAAGAAACCTATCGTGCTGCGTTTCGGTACCTTCGACCTCGTGATGGGCAAGTGGCGTACCTATGATCAGCCGCTCGGCGCAGCCAGTGGCGGAACCCTCGACGCAAGCAGCGTGAGTCTGGAAGAGAACGGCGAGAAGACACCGGTCAACTATGTCTTGCCTCCGGGTATCAAGCGCGAACAGGATCCTAGTCAGCCTCAGTTGGTTGAGGCTAACGAGCAGGCGTTGAGTCTGGTGGTCAAGAATATGAGCACAGGTGAGGCGAAGGCGGTTTACAAGAATTCTACCCTTGATCTGCGCCAGTACAAGCGCATCCAGATGTTTGCCCATGCCAATGCATTGGAGCAGAATACCACCCGTCTGCAGGATGGTGATCTCTCAGTCTTCATCCGTCTGGGTAGCGATTACAAGAACAATTACTACGAGTATGAAATCCCGCTGAAACTCACCGAGCCACGCTCCAACTACAACCGCTATGTGCTTGCCGACTGTAAGGCGGTATGGCCTGAGGAGAATATGCTCGATGTGCCGCTGAACGTCTTTACGGCATTGAAGAAAAACCGTAACAAGGCGAAGGCACAGGGTGTGGCTTCTTATCTCGCTCCTTATTCCATGATGGATGCAGAACATCCGCAGAACAAGATTACCATCGTGGGTAATCCGAGTCTCGGCGAGGTGAAGACCATGATGCTGGGTGTGAGAAACAATTCTGCCGACATCAAGAGTGGTGAGGTATGGATAAACGAACTCCGACTCAAGGAACACAATAATTCGGGTGGTTGGGCAGCCAATGCCAACCTGAACGTACAACTCTCCGATTTGGGTAGCGTGAATGCCACCGGCAGATACATCAGCGAGGGATTCGGCGGTCTGGAAGATGGCGTGGCAAGTCGCACTACCGATAATTACGGTACCTACAGTGTGACCACATCGCTCGAAATGGGTAAGTTCTTCCCTGACAAGGCGAAGGTGAGCATACCTTTATATTATAGTGTTACCAAGGAGAAGACCACTCCTAAGTATAATCCGCTGGATACCGATATGGAGTTGAAGGATGCCCTCGATGCTGCCGGATCCAAGCATGAGCGCGATTCTATCGAGAATATCGCTGCCACCAAGATTACGCAGACCAACTTCTCCATCTCGAATGCCCGGGTGGGTATCGCTACCAAGCGTCATCCGATGCCATACGATCCAGCCAACTTCTCATTCACCTACAGTCATCAGCATCAGTATACTACGGGTGAAACGACGATGTATGAGCGCAAGGACAACTGGCGCGGAGCCTTGGATTATTCGTGGAGCCCGGTTTATAAGGCATGGGAACCATTCAAGGGACTGAAGAACAAGAGTAAGTGGCTCGACATTCTGAAACGTTTCGGACTGAACTGGCTGCCGCAGAACATAGCCTTCAATACCGAGATGACGCGCGACTACTACGAGTTGCAGGAGCGCGATATGGAAACCCTGATGAGTGGAGCTGCCGGAGTAGACTCCAAGTTGCCGCTCACCTTCAGTGAACAGTTCCTCTGGAACCGTGAGTTCTCCATCAACTGGGATCTGACCAAGAACCTGCACATGAACTTCCAGAGTGCTACCCATGCACAGATAGAGGAACCATATACACCGGTCAACAAGGATCTTTATGCCGACCAGTATCATGCCTGGAAGGACTCCGTATGGACCAGCATCCGCCACTGGGGTGCACCGCTCGACTACAGTCAGAATTTCCAGGCATCCTACAAGGTGCCTCTCAATCTGCTGCCTGTCTTCGACTGGGTGAACAGCGATGCCTCTTACAATGCCAACTATTCTTGGGAGCGCGGTACAGAGGATGAGGAGGGCAACTCGTATGGAAACACCATCAATACCCAGCGCGAACTGACATTGAACGGTAACTTCAACCTGCTGAAACTCTACAACCATGTGCCTTTCCTGAAGAAGGTAAACGATAAGTTTGACCGTACCCAGAGTAGGGCACAGATGCAGCGCAAGAAGCTGGAAAAAAAGAAAAAGAAGCAGGAAGCAAAGGAACAGGCGGCAGATCCAGTTAGGCGGAAAGAACCGCTATATTGTTATCGGAACGCTTGAAGCGTATGACGGATTTTGCAAATATTACGGAAAAGAACATCTTTTGCCGATATATATAGAAGTAGAGGATAAAATCCGGCTTCTGCGTGCTATTCACAGGGAAGAAGAACAGGAAAAGCCAAAGTATGCGGAACTGTGCCGTAGGTTTTTGGCAGATGAGCAGGATTTTTCCGAAGAAAATTTAAAAAAATCCGGGATTACAAAGCATTTTTCAAACAATGACGGGTTAGAAGACAGTGTGGCGGCAATTAAGCAGGAGATTTTAAGGAATATTGGTGAACAAAAAAGCCGCGATTAAAAATGTTTACTGTATATGTAAATGATATATGGATGAAACTGTGGAAACTTAGGTAAAGATTTATTGGTTTATGCGGTAAAGTATGCTATAATGCTTATATAGTGCCAAAATGGGGGTATTTTTGTGGATATTAAGGTAAATGACGTATCAAAGATACAACAGGTAGAAGAACCGACAAAGAGCGTGGACAGTGGAGATGACAGCTTTAAATTTACGCTGATCCGCAATATTGAGGAAAAGGATCTTCAGGAAAAATTAAATTCCATGATGGAGGAAATCACTGCACAGGGCGATAAGATTTCCAAACACATGGATATTAAAGATATGAAAAAGTACAGGGAACTGGTTAAGGGATTTTTAAATGAAGTGGTGAGCCGTTCCCATGAATTTTCGCGTGAGAATTTCCTCGACAGACGCGGGCGCCACAGAGTTTACGGTATTGTAAGACTGGTGGATAAGAATCTCGATGACCTTGCGGGCGAGCTGGTCAAGGACGAAAAAGACCACCTTGCCATTATCAGTAAGATTGATGATATCCGTGGTCTGCTTTTGGATATTTCAACGTGATACAATCCGGAAATTGGAACGGAAAACAGAAAGGACAAATCATGAGTAAGTTTGCAGATATTTACGGACACGAACAGATAAAGGAACATTTACAGAATGCAATAAGACTCAATAAGGTTTCACATGCCTATATTTTTAACGGACCGATGGGTTCGGGAAAAAAGATGACGGCGGGCATTTTTGCCGAAACACTGCAATGTGAACGGCACGGACAGGAACCCTGCGGTACGTGTCATTCCTGTATCCAGAGTGAATCGGGCAATCAGCCGGATATTATCTGGGTGCATCATGAAAAACCGGGCAGTATCGGTGTCGATGATGTAAGAGAACAGGTTATCGGCGATATGCAGATTAAGCCATACAGCAGCCGGTATAAGATTTATATTATTGACGAGGCGGAGAAGCTGACACAGCAGGCGCAGAATGCCCTGTTAAAGACGATTGAAGAACCGCCGGCATACGGCATTATTATTTTGCTGACAACCAATGCGGATACATTTTTACAGACCATTTTATCAAGATGTGTCAGACTGGATTTCAGACCGCTGCGGGATACACTGGTAACACAGTATTTACAGGAGAAGTATGATTTAACGGACTATGAGTGCCGTTTTGCAACTGCATTTGCACAGGGAAAAATCGGCCGTGCCGTAACGATTGCAACATCAAAAGAATTTGCACAGTTAAAAGAAGAAGTGATGCACGTTATCCGCTATGCCAAAGAGATGACAACAGCGGAAATTATGGCGGAAGTCAAAAATATCGCCAATTATAAACTCACGATTGATGATTATTTAGATTTAATGGCAATGTGGTATCGGGATGTTTTAGTCTTTAAAAGCACAAAGGATTCCAACGCCCTGATTTTTAAAGATGAAATGTCATTGCTTGCAGAGCAGGCAAAGAACTGTTCTTATGAGGGGCTGGAAGACATTTTAAAATCCATTGACAAGGTGAAGCTGCGGTTAAAGGCAAATGTTAATTTTGACCTTGTTATTGAACTGCTGATTATGGCAATTAAAGAGGCGATGTAGGTAAAAACGGCAGTCCTGCATTTGCAGGCGGCAGTGGAGTTAGAACAGAATGAAAAGGAATAAAATGGAGGAAAACTCGTGACAAAGGTTATTGGAGTCCGGTTCCGTCAGGCAGGAAAAATTTATTTTTTTGCACCGGGAAAGTATGAAGACATTGAAACCGGACAGCATGTTATCGTGGAAACCGCGCGTGGCGTGGAGTACGGACATGTTGTTTTAGGAATCCGGGAAGTTGAAGATAAAAAGGTAATTCAGCCGTTAAAGGCAGTCATCCGGATTGCAATGCCGGAGGATGATGAGCGGGAAGCAAGAAACCGCCGGAAGGAAAAAGAAGCCTTTCAGATTTGTCTGGAAAAGATTGCAAAGCACAAGCTGGAAATGAAACTGATTAAAGTCGAATATACATTCGATAACAATAAGGTGCTGTTTTATTTTACGGCGGACGGACGAATTGATTTCAGGGAGCTGGTAAAGGATCTGGCATCGGTATTTAAGACCCGAATCGAACTGCGCCAGATTGGGGTGCGCGATGAAGCAAAGATTATGGGTGGAATCGGCGTGTGCGGAAGACCGCTGTGCTGTGCGACTTATATGCCGGAATTTGTGCCGGTTTCGATTAAAATGGCAAAAGAGCAGAATCTTTCGTTAAATCCGACCAAAATATCGGGCGTATGCGGAAGACTGATGTGCTGTCTGAAAAATGAAGAAGAAACCTACGAAGAATTGAACAGTCATCTGCCAGGCATCGGCGATTATGTGACGACACCGGATAAGTTAAAGGGCGAGGTATTAAGCGTGAGCGTACTGCGCCAGCGCGTCAAGGTGGTTGTGACAACCGGCAATGACGAAAAAGAGGTGCGGGAGTATCCGGTTGCGGAAATCCGCTTTAAGCCGAAGCGCCGCAACGATAAGATGCATATTGATGATAAAGAGTTAAAGCAGCTTGAAGAATTAGAAAAAAAGGAAGGAAAATCCCATATCAATGACGAATGATAATGAGAGAATTGATGACTTACAGCGCAACGGGTACCGGATTATCCAGAATAAAGACTGCTTTTGTTTTGGAATGGATGCCGTGCTTTTGTCTTCCTTTGCAAAAGCGCAGAAAAATGAGCAGGTTCTTGATTTAGGTACGGGAAATGGGGTCATTCCCATTTTAATGCAGGCAAAAAATCCTGATGCCGCCGGATTTACCGGACTGGAAATTCAGGCGGTCAGTGCGGACCTTGCCAGAAGAAGCGTGGAACTAAACGGAATCGGAGAAGCTGTAAAAATTGTACAGGGTGATATTAAAGAGGCTTCCACGATATTCGGGGGAGCTTCTTTTAACGTTGTAACGACCAATCCGCCGTATATGAATGAGAATCATGGACTGACCAATCCGCATTCCGCAAAAGCGATTGCGCGCCATGAACTGCTCTGCACACTCGAAGATGTGGTGCGGGAAGCCTCGCGGTGTCTGAAAATGCGCGGCAGATTTTATATGGTGCACCGCCCACAGCGGCTTGTGGAAATTTTTGAAGTGATGACACGGCATCATTTAGAACCCAAAAGAATCCGTATGGTATATCCGCATGAAAATAAGGATGCCAATATGGTGTTAATCGAAGCAGTCAAAGGCGGCAAAGCACTCTTAAAAGTAGAGCCGCCGCTGGTTGTATACAAAGAAGACGGCACGTATACACAGGAACTGCTTAAAATGTACTAAAAGGCCGTTTGGCGGCAGAAAGAGTGAAGTTATGGAACATACGGGAATGTTGTATTTGTGCGCAACACCGATTGGAAATTTAGAAGATATTACCTACCGTGTGCTTCGGACCTTAAAAGAAGTGGATTTAATTGCGGCAGAGGATACCAGAAACAGTATTAAGCTGCTCAATCATTTTGAAATCAAGACCCCGATGACCAGTTATCATGAATATAACAAGGTCGAAAAGGCAAAAGTATTGGTAGAGAAAATGCTGGCAGGCACAACGGTTGCCCTGATTACCGATGCGGGAACGCCGGGCATTTCAGACCCCGGTGAGGAACTGGTGCGCCAGTGCCATGAAGCAGGCGTAACCGTGACGTCCCTTCCGGGACCAGTGGCATGTATTACGGCACTGACAATGTCTGGAAGACCGACCAGACGGTTTGCATTTGAAGCATTTCTGCCGCCTGACAAACAGGAGCGCAAGGCAGTGCTTTCCGAATTAAAGGAAGAAACAAGAACGGTTATTTTATATGAAGCGCCACACCGTCTGCTCCGGACATTAAAGGAGCTGTGTGAGGTGTTTGGCAAAGACCGCCCGCTCACGATTTGCAAGGAACTGACCAAGCGGCATGAAAAGGCGATGCTTACGACCTTTAAAGAGGCGGTTGACTTTTATGAGGAACAGGAGCCGCGCGGTGAATATGTGCTGGTCGTGGAGGGCAAGAGCCGGAAAGCGATTGAAGCGGAAGAACAGGCACAGTGGGCACAGATGAGTATTGCAGACCACGTTGACCTGTATATCAGCCAGGGCATGGATAAAAAAGAAGCGATGAAAGCGGCGGCAAAAGACCGCGGTGTATCGAAAAGAGAGATTTATCAGGCGCTGCTGTAAAAGTGGACGTACGCGGTACGCAACGATTGCAGCGTACCGGCAGTGAAAAAGAAGAATAAAAACGGGAGGAAAAAGTATGTTTCAGATAGGCTGTCATCTTTCGGCATCTAAGGGCTTTCTTCACATGGGAAAGGAAGCTGTTGCACTCGGAGGAAATACATTTCAGTTTTTTACAAGAAACCCGCGCGGCGGTGCTGCAAAGGCAATAGATGAAAAGGACGTGGAAAGTTTTAAAGCATTTGCAAAAGAAAACGGTATCCATGTGATTTTAGCACACGCGCCGTATACGTTAAATGCATGCTCCGCAGATGAAAGCACGAGAGAATTTGCAAAAAATACGTTTGCAGATGATTTAAAAAGAATGGAATATGTACCGGGAAATCTTTATAACTTTCATCCGGGAAGCCATGTAAAACAGGGCGTTGAAATCGGAATTGACTATATTACACAGATGTTAAACGAGGTGTTAAAGCCGGAGCAGACGACAAAGGTACTGCTTGAAACCATGGCGGGCAAGGGTTCGGAAATCGGCAGGTCCTTTGAAGAACTGCGCGCGATTATTGACCGCGTGGAATTAAATGACCATCTGGGTGTATGCCTTGATACGTGCCATGTCTACGATGCGGGATATGACATTGTAAATGACCTTGACGGCGTGTTAAAGCAGTTTGATGAGATTATCGGCATTGACAGACTGTATGCCATTCATATCAACGATTCCAAGAATCCGTTTGAAAGCCATAAAGACCGCCATGAAAAGATTGGTGAGGGTTCAATCGGAACGGAAGCCTTTGAACGGATTATTAACCACCCGATGTTAGCGGATAAGCCGTTCTTTCTGGAAACACCGAATGAATTGGACGGTTATGCAAAAGAAATCGCGCTGTTAAAATCCCTGCGCAGGGAGTAAAAACGGTAAAATTAAAAGAAGAAAGCACCGACAGAAAATGACATGTCATTTTCTGTCGGTGCTTTTTTAAGCGGGTAGTGTTACTGCATTTCGGCCTGCGCCTTTGGTGCGGTTTCATGCTGACGGATAATGCCGCGGATTGTGGTAAATAAATACGGCTTAATCGTTTCGATATTTGCCGGTTCTTCGTAGAGAATTGCGCTGTAGCAGGTGGAGCTGACAAGCTCGGTAATTAAAAACAGCATAATTTCCGGTTCTTCGATTTCGTATTCGGCACAGTCAATCATGGAATAAAATACATCTTTGAAATTTACATCGTCTTCCGCAATGTTACTTGTCAGGGCTTCCCTGAAAATTCCCCAGCTTAAATTTTTGGAAATAAAGGTGAGCAGGGTCTTATCTTCATTTAAAGCATTGATAATGTGGTCCGCAATAAAAATAATTTTATCTTCAAATCCCAGTGTCAGATTATTCTTTAAACAATACTGCGTAAGATTGGCGGCTGCATGTTTAAACAGCTTGCTGGATTCATGCGAAACCAGTTTATTGCGGATATCATATTTATCTTTAAAATACAGATAGAATGTACCCTTGGCAATGCCTGCATTTTTAGAAATCTCTGCAATAGAGGTCTTGCTGACACCTTTGGTCGTAAAAAGGTTAAATGCG
>OGHN01000731.1_pt1 | contig 15792 bp, 19 predicted proteins | sample 1571511 | NCBI WGS metagenome assembly OGHN01 (sample SAMEA2582024, study PRJEB24529) | metagenome | biome: Human gut stool | place: China | collected 2011 | reverse complement strand
GTAGTAAAGTACGAATAGACTTGACAGAAATTCCTGAACAAAGAAGAAAACCGCAAGCAAGGTTGATTCGAAAAATTGTAGGTATCAAAAAATTTTACGGTGGACGTTTGAAAGAAGACCGTAATTTACCTATTGTTTCTCCGCATTTAGTGCGTTATCTTGTTATGGGATTTTTCGATGCAGACGGATGTATAACATGGGGAAGAAGAAAAGACCGCAATCGTGTTTGGCAAAAAGTTATGTTCAAAAGTTGCGGACATAGTGCGATGGTCTCACTGCAAAAAATTCTTCTCAAATTGAAAATTTCTACAAGAATGTCTGTTACACAAGGAGCGTATGTTTTGGAGTTTTGTGACAAACATGAAGTTCTGAAATTTTTGGATTGGTTATACGCTGACAAATCTTTCATCGTACTAAAAAGAAAATTCGAAAAATACAAGGCTCTGCGTCTTGAATTGGGTGAAAACGAGGAAGGTGCAAATTTGGGAAATTTGCAATAATCTCGTGGCAAGGCCGGAAAGCATTTCCGGAAGCTGTACAGACTACTTGATGTTTGGTAATGCTCCAAACGTAATACAAGTTCAGTGCCCAAGCGTAACACAGGATTTATCTGTTACGTAAGAAATAGTCGAAATAATGGGAGCCTTAATGCAATCATTAACTTGTTTGCATCCCGACCTTGAAAACTTTATCAAAATCAAACGTGACAAGACAAAAGTAACCGGTTCAAACATATCCGTAATGATTACGGATGAGTTTATGAAAGCTGTCGAAGAAGGTACGGATTTCATTTTACGATTCCCGACAGACAAACCAATACCGGAACACATCAACACTTCCAAACTCGAATATGACGTGTTGTTCTATGATGAAGTGAGCGACATGTATTTCAAACGTATCGACGCAGAACGAATTTTTCAAGAGTTCGTGCAATCGAATTGGGAAGGAGCAGAACCCGGTTTGTTGTTCGCATCAAAACTGTTGGACTATTCTCCGGATGGAGTTTATCCGGAATATCGCTTTGTATCGACAAACCCCTGCGGCGAGCAACCGCTGCCCGCTTACGATTGTTGTCGTTTGCTTGCACTGAACATGTCCGGTTTCGTCAAGGAAGCATTTACAGATTCTCCCGAATTTGATATGGACGATTGGTACCGTGCATGTTATGAACAAATGGTTATCGGTAACATCATTGTCGATATTGAATCGGCATATATCCAACGTATCATCGACAAAATCGAGAATGGTGACGGCACACAAGAACTGAAAGATTTCGAAGCGAATATCTGGAAGAAAATCAAAAAGATGTGTGACAGCGGCCGTCGATGCGGTTGCGGTATCATGGGTCTCGGTGATACATTGGCGATGATGAATCTGCCGTACAGTGTGTCTAACGTTGATTCGAATGCACTCATCAAACGTATCATGGAAACAAAGATGCGTGCTGAACTTGATGCAAGTATCGATATGGCTGTGTTGAGCGGTGAATCATTTACTGGTTACAATCCGGCTTTGGAATCTCAGGAAAGTAATGCGTTTTACGCAATGTTGCATCGTGAATTTCCTGAACAAATGAAACGTATGTGGGTTTATGGCCGACAGAATGTTTCGTGGAGTACGGTTGCCCCTACCGGTTCCGGTTCGATTCTCGGACAGACGACAGGCGGTATTGAACCGTTGTTCATGCCGTTCTACAAACGTCGCAAAAAGTGTGTTCTCGACACAGACCGTGTAGATTTCGTCGATGTGGACGGAGAAAAGTTTACGGAGTATTTCGTGGTGCATGTTCCGTTCATGAAATTCTGTGAAACAAAATTCAATGTGCAACCGGACCATTGGCATAACATTACCGAAGAAGAACTGCAAGAGATGTTCCGACAATCTCCGTATTACGGGAACACCGCTCCCGAACTCAATGTGGATGACCGTATCGGAATGCAGGAATTGGTACAGACGTACACATCATCTGCAATTTCTTCAACCATAAATCTTCCGGCTGAAACAACACAGGAACAGATTGCCGAAATCTATCTGAAAGCCGCAAGACACAATCTCAAAGGTGTTACGATTTATCGTGACGGTTCTCGCGGAGGTGTATTGGTTTCATCAAAACAGGAAGGTAAGTCAAATTTCTTCGAAGAAGTAAAAGCACCGAAGCGACCGGATGAACTTCCGTCAGAATTGCATCGAATCAAGTATAACGGTGATGATTACTGTGTTATCATCGGTTTGTACAACGAAAAACCGTATGAGTGTTTCGTATGTTGTATCGATGATATGCCGGAAGATGTGAAGTTCCCGATTAAGGGAACGACTATCAAAATTTCGTCCGGTAAGTACAATTTCGAATCTGATGAACTTTCGATTCAAGACATTCAGATTTGTGACCCTGACCAGAAGATTGCCGGATTCTTGATTTCGGATATGATGCGACATCGTATTCCGTTGAAACGCATCATCAAAACAATCACGAAAACGGAATTTCTCGTGACCTCTTACTGGACGAAGCTATCGAAAATCATCGCTTCTTATATACCAGACGGAGAGTTTTCGGGTGAGTACTGTCCGGATTGTTGGGAACTGTACAAACAGAAAGTACCGTTCCGTTATGAGAACGGATGTTGCATTTGTCCGAACGGACACAGTAAATGCTAAATCGATTTACAACATGCAAGAGTGACGGAAATATTTCCGTCACTCTTTTTAACGAATGAACAATGAAACATTTATCCAAACTATTCTTAGCCACTCTTGGTATGGTTTCGGCTTGTCCGGGAATATCACGAAGTCAGTACTTCACAAGACAGCAGTTAGATGATTACGAACGTCAAAAGGAACAGCAACGTCGATTAGCACAAGAAAATCGAATGAAACGTGTAATTGTCGATTTGTGCAAAAGCAAAGTGAAACTCGTTACCGACGAATATATAAAAATTGTGTCTGTTGTAAACGGATTAGAAGTGTACAAATCGACAAAGACAAATCCAAAGAGAGTGTGGCAAGACTACATCCTGTTTCTGTTCGGTATGAATCTCGAAGATTTGGAAAGACACAAAGAATACATACTTAAAATCGAATAGGTTATGGTTGTAATTGCTTTGCTTACATCTGTTGCGATAGTTGCAATCTGCATCTGTTGTTATGAGTTGAACAAACGTATGTTGAACAACCATAACCGAATCGATTGATAGAGTTGTGTTTATGTTGGAGTGTGCATGTTCAAAACATGCACACTTTTTATTTTTCGAAAACTTATACATACGTTCAAGATGCACTAATTAACATACACAAACCATTGCAGAAATGATAGATGTCAAATACAATCCGGAAGGGTATAGTCCGTTAGATTATTTGTCGAAGCACATAAGCAAGTACAACCATATCATTATCGATACAAGGGACTTTTGGTATCAGCCGAGATTCAACAATTACAGTGTCACACTGACTGACCATGCGATAGAAACAATCGAAAGAGAACCGGATGAATATCTGTACGATACCGAAGAACTATTGGCAACTATCATCAGATTGAAACGAGATACCGGTGGTAATTGTGGTTGGCGGTATCTGCAAATGAAAGCAAAACCCAGATTTTTCGATACGGAGAATTGGATTAAGTATATCCGAATCATGAGAGTATCGAATGGGAAATGGTTGGTTTACAATAAGCATCTCAAAGAATTTGTGTTGCTTCCCAAATGGTGTTTAGCAACACCGAATCTCATTTTCGAAACACACAACAAATAACATATTATGAGTACTAAAAATTTTCGGAAGTTGTTAGCAGATAACAGTTTCCCACGTGTAGTAACCGCAGAGATTGCGATGACGTATGACGGTATCATCGGCATCGGTTCGAAATTGTTGTACAACATACCGCAAGACATGGAACGTTTCGTCCAGAACACAACCGGTAAAATTGTTGTCATGGGACGTAAGACATTCGAGAGTATGGGATGCAAACCGTTGAAAAACCGGTTTAACATCGTCATCTCTAAATCGATGTACCCTGAACACAAACGAGATACCGAAACAAATACGGAATTGTTTGTTTGTGCAAACATCGCAAACGCTATCAATTTTATCGAGGGAATGTCTTCTTGGAAAGACAGACAAATCTGTATCATCGGTGGTTCTCAAATTTACAAGATGTTCGAGAACTACATCGACGAATGGCACGTAACGGTTTTTGAAAACGAAAATGAACAAACGATACTTGACCGTTTTGGTGAAGACATTAGGCCGGACATAGTGCGGTTCAAACCGTTACTTCAACTTATGAATGATAACAATCTTACCGTACACAATGTGGATAGAATGAATCCGAACAACGTTAAGATTTGTTTCGCTGATTTGTATCGGACTATCGAAGAGGATATGCAATAAGCATATCCTTTTCTTGTTCGATAAATACTATACGGAAGATAATTTCGATAAGTAAAAATAACTAAAATTTCGAAACATGAAAAAGTACATTGGTTGGAGCATCATTGCTGTTGTGATTGCCGTAATTGCTTTGGGCAGTTGGGTTGTGTATGACAGCCGGGATTACTTCAAAGATTTGTTCGAATCGAAACGTCAGAAACTCAATTTGCGTTCAGAGCAATCTGTCGATTCTCTTGTAAACGTGATAACGGAAAAAACAATCTACATTGATTCACTCGAAACCGTTTTGAGTTCAACCGGAGAACTTTCGTCAAAGAAAGAACAAATCTACGAACAGAAATTCAAAGACCAACAACAAACAATCACGAATCTCCGGAATGTGATTGAACACCAAAACAGAATGTTAGATGAACTCCGCACTAAATCCAATTAAAAATGTCTATCAATCAATTCAAGTGCGGTTTGTTCAAGATTGTAATAAACGCATTTTCTGACGTATCAGATTCGAAACTACGGCATCATTTAGTCGGTGAACTCATGATGTCATTTTTCCTTGTGATGTTTATGTTTGTTTTCAAAGCAATACTGGGCAAAACACATGAGGGATTATGGTTTTATCTTTCCTTACTTTGTTCGATTGCTCTTGTGACGTTAATTGCATGGTATAAGGAATACGTCTGTTCACCGAAAATAAGAAACACGAAACCGGATAAACATAAGTTTTACGATGTGTTGAAAGGAAGTGCTTCCGTTGTAGTTGTGGCGGTGGTTGTGTTCATGAACTGCACCCTGTTCTGATACGGAATTTGTAAGTAAGCAAACCGAAAGACCGACAACATAAAACTTGTCGGTCTTTTATACTATCCCAGAAAGTGCGGTATATTTAACAGATTAAAACATGACTAATGATAGTTGTAAAGTATTATATCTGTATTCCCGAAACTTATCCGTACACAATGCAATCGGACGGAGAATGTTATGAATTTTCGACATACATCGAAGATGAAGACCCAGCAAAACTGAAACGTTCGAAGAAACGCAAACAAGAATTGTTTGACGCAATCAAAGCACTTGTAACAGAAGCAATCCGGAAAGAGTACAAACATTACTTGTGGTGGAAGTTCAACGTATTCGATGTTAACGCAACATTTGTGTATGGTATCGACAATGTTTGGAACACTAAATTTTTCTCTTAAAATCGAAAACTTATGATTCTACGTGTAGTTCATCATAACGCAGACCCGGACGGAATCATGTCCGCAACACTTGCGAAATATCTGTATCGAAAAGATAACCTTATGTTTCTGGGATTGCCCAGACAAACCACAATCGAATTTTGTGGTTACAACTACGAAACGAAAGCTGCGTGGATGAATCTCGCAGATATAGTACAATACAAGTTCGTGTTTATCGACATCACACCAACCATTGAGTGGCTGGAATCTGTGAAAGAACGTATCGCAGACAAAACTGTATCGGTACAAATATTCGACCATCACCACCTCAAATACAATGACATTCTCGAAACACACATTCCGGTTGAATATCATTTCTCGGATAGGTGGTGTGGTTCGAAAATCTTCTATGATTGGATTCATTACACATTGTGTAACGGAGACGAACAAACCGAACGTCAGATATACAATGACATCGCATATTATCGAATACATTCTTTCGTTACTTATGTGGATTTGTACGATACATGGAAATTCGTAAACGAAAACACATACGACGAAACAAAACGCAAAGAGATAATTGCAGTGAATGAGTTCCTCAACGCATTCGTACCGGATGAAACTTTCCGTAACGTGATGCTTCATTACGATTGGGAATCCATTCTTAGAACGGGAAACATTTTGCTGCACAAGAAAGACACCGATTGTCTTAACCAAATCCGTAACATGTTTATCGGTGACGGTATGATTGTCATTACCGGTTCAAGTTCGTACATGATACAAGAAGCAATACAGAAATGCACCGATAAACCGATGTTGCTTTTGTTTGTAACGAAGAAAGACATATTCTCGAACGAAATCAATTTGTCATTGCGGAGTGCTGTACCAAACACGATTGACTGTGCTGTTGAGGCTCGAAAGTTCAATCCCACCGGCGGTGGACACAAAGAAGCTGCCGGATGTACTGTGGATGTTGAAAAATTCAAAACCACACTTGAACAGGTAAAAACATTCCAGCAAGAAAACAAAATAGACCTCAACAAATACCGTTCACGCATTGAAAAGTATTACATCGAAAATTTAACAACAGAAGTATGAAGCACACGAACCAGAGGAGATTGCTCGTCAAACAAATAATGGAACGTTCCGACGGTATCAAACCGTACATCAACAAACGAACGAGAACTGTTTCGGTGTTTGGTGACGGTATGGTTGATTGGGATAGGTTTGAAATTGTAATCGAAGAGGAATTGGGTGCTTGGGGCACCGATGTTTTGCAGATGATTGTGGATATGCAAAACGATTTGTCTTCGAGACTTTATGCCCAAAATTCACAGCAGAAAAACACATCTCGAAAATTTAGACATAATAAAAGTCCCAGATAATTTGCATATCTCAAATATTATTTGTATATTTGTATATGCAAGAAACACAGTGATTGACACTTAATTGTTTTGTTTAACTAACATTTAACCATTTTTAATTCGATGACACAAACATTAAATTACGGTACGAACGTGGAAATTGTGACCACAGACCATTTGGGAAACGAAGAAACCATTAACCTTGTGGTTGAACGAGAGTTGAAAGAATCTCAACCGGATAACAAAGAAGCAAAACGCAATCCGTGTTTAGGATGCTACTTTTACGACAACGTTAGTGGAAATCCCCACCAATCACTGTGTAACATGAAAAGAACAGATTACGAAAAACTCGGTACCTGTTACGGGCGAATCTTTGTTCGAAAATAAAAATTCCAAATTACCTTAAACCATTTCAAAAATGAAAGATGTTGCAAATGCAGCAAAGACTGCAAGCACCGAACGAAAGTCCTACAATCGAAAGAATCACAATCAAGATGACAACATCGTGATTCCCAACTTTCCGTTGTACAACAAAACGTTTTTCGACGTAAAAGAAATTTTCAAAAATTATCTCACCTTCACAACGGAAAGTGAATTGCAGGAACGAATCGAAGATACTGCATCCCTTTACGAACAGGTAAAGATGACACCGGAACAGCACCGGAACATGGTACTGCAATTCTTGTACGCTCGACATAAAATCGAAGAAATGTGGAAAGATGAGAAATCCCACAACTTCATCAAACATCTGTTAGTTGCATTTGCGAATCCCGACAAATGCACGACAAACAAAATTAACGAAGCACAAACGGGCAATGACAAGAAATGTTCCGTTACGGGTTTCATCTGCATTTCGTCCGAGGAGATGAAAGAAGCATACGAAGTGTGGGAAAATCTGTACACAACTCTCAATCTTGCTACGGTTCCCGTAAACAAGATGCCGTCGAAAATGTTCAAGTACATGTGGGTATCTACCAACATTGATACGGTAGCTGTTTACTCATCTATTTCGAACAGAGTTATTTCGTATGCTACGTGCAGCGCACTTCGAAGCTATCTCAAAGAACTTTGCGAACACTTCAATCCGGAAGCACTGCAAATCGTAAAACGGATGATGCAGGAGAAAGGACATCTCCCGTATTCGGGCAACAAGAAAAACCAAAAACCGTACCGAGTTCACATGAGCAAAATCAAAGACAGTGAAAACGGTAATGTTCTTGCGTCTTTGAAAGAAAAGATGTTGAAAGAAACAGAAAACTAAAAATCGATATGAGAGCGGATTATCAAAGTATGTCGCTCGATGAGTTGCTTCGTCTTTATGATGAAGCAACTCTTTCGTATTATGGTGACGGTGAAGCCATAATGAGCGACGAAGATTTCGATGAGTTACGGGAGTGGTTGGAAATGTTTCATTATGAGAATCCGGAAGTACAAAAACGTCTTAACGGTATCTTCTCGGATGAAACACAACACACTGAAACCGTATCAGATAAAACCGTCATGCTTTCGTTATGCAAATTCAAAATGGAAAAGCATGACGCAGTTTCAAAACTGAACAAGTTTTTAGACTACCGGAAAGATTTGTATCGTGCACCGAAATTCGATGGCATGTCGATTAAAGTAGAGATGTCTGACGGACGTATCGTGAGATGTCAAACCAGAGGTGGACAGGACGTTACTAACAAACTTTCCATGCACAGACACATACAGAAATGTCTGCAAGATTTTCCGGACAAACATTTCATTCACGGTGAGTTGCTTATTCGAAAAGATGTTTTTCAACGTTATTTCAGTGACGGTGAAGAATACACGTCTATTCGAAATTGTGTACCCGGTATTCTTAAAACACGAGAACCGTTCGAAATCAATGAGTTGTTGGATTTCGTACCATGCACTGACGGCATCAATCCGTTAATAAATACATCAGTTTGGCACCGGATGGAGAATCCCTCACTTGAACTGTATCGTCTTGCATCATATCTCGAAGAACTTCGTAAACCGGATTTCCCGTATCAAGTGGACGGAGTTGTTATCGGTTACGTTGAGGAATCAGGTGTTCAGCGAATCAAGGATAACTATCCGTTGAACATCGCAGCTTGCAAGTTCCGCAACAAATCCGTTAAAACACGAGTTATCAACATTGAATGGGAACAGAAGAAAACCGGTAAACTCACTCCCATACTCATTGTGGAACCGGTGGAATATGACGGTACAATCTGCCGTAAAGCAAACGGTTACAACTTCGAAAACTTACGAATGAAGCACATCGGTTTGGGTGCGGAAATCACAATTACAAAAACCGGAGACATCATACCTGTTGCGTGCGAAGTTCTAAAACGTTCTGATGATATAAAGATGCCGGAATGTGAATACCAAAAAATCGGTAAGCATCTGGTAGCTGTGGACAAAGAAGCATCGACGCAATACAAATTTGTTCTCGGACTTCGTATGTTTCAGATTGACGGTATCGGGCCGAAGATTGCGCAACAAATCGGTACTGCATGTAAATTCGATATTGTTGAACTGTTCAATCCCATGCTGAAACCAACAGTACGTGACATCATCGGTTCCGGTGCTGTTTGGGAAAAGTTCCAACATTTCTATGAAATCAAAAATCTGTATCTCGACCAACTTATCGAAATGTTACAGTTTGACGGATGCGGTAAGATTTTGTCGAAAAAGTTTGCAATGATTCTGTCTAAACAAGACATGAACACGCAAGGCATAAACAAAACCGTACTTTCTATGGTTTGTCGTGGTGAGGGATTCCAGCGAATAAACAACGCTGTCAAACAACTCGCTACATACGGTATCAAAGTTCTCAAACCTATTGCAATCGATGATAGCGTGATAACGTTCGAAATGTCGAATGCACCTGTTTCCGGTATCACAAAGGAAGAATTTGTGAAACGTCTCAAAGAAAAGATGCCGAACGCTATCCACACAACTCTGACAAAAACAACAAACTATCTCGTTGTAGATACGTTGAGTGCTACATCATCGAAAGCAAACAAAGCGCGTAAATACAATATACCGATGATAACGTATGAGGATGCGTTAGCCGGTAAAATGAAAACCACAAAAGATTCGAACTAACTAATAACAACATGAAACGAATTGCATTCCCACCGCGTACATGGATAAAATTTACTTTGAACGGTATGGTCTGTATCGGTATAACCGGTTACAGAGAGGATGAATCGTTTCTGGTTATGAATGACAAGATGTATGTTGCAGAGGTAACATGGGAACATGTTTCCAAATTCAACGTAACAAAATTGGTTTTCAAAAAAGAGGAAAAATCTGATTACGGTAAAATTCTGGGAATGTACCGATTGCCGAAAATGCCGTCATGATTCAGATACACTTCTGCAATCCCAGAAATGCAAACATTGGTCAAAATGCACGCATTTCTGGGATTTTTCATGCAAAATAGCTAACTACTTGATTCTCAACACTTTACACATGCCCGTAAAGGCCCTTTTTAGCCCTTCTGGTGAGGTCAAATCCTGAGTGAGGTGTCTATATGTCCGAAGGGTAGATAAGCGAAAAGTAATTCGTTGATTATCAATGAGTTACGGAGATGAGTTATTAAAATTTTTTAATAAAAAATAAACCCCTTGATAATCAATGAGTTACAAACGCTGATTTCGACAAAACCGCCGATTGAGCGCAAAAAGAAGCTGAAAAATGCCTTTCTTGTAAACCCTTGATAATCAATAAGTTATGAGGGTCTGAATCTCTCGAAAATGTCGGCAGAAAGACCGGATTATCATGTTTTGAGATAGACGTTTTCGAATGTAAACCGGTGTATTATAACTTTATGTTGTTTTGCAATATATTTTCATGTGAGAAATGAGATGTTAATTTTCTCATGCAATCCCAAAAAGTAGAACACACTAAAATTTTGAAAGTTATATGGTTTCACATTCTTTTCAACCGTCAGAAGCAAACGTACTCTCGAAGATAAACGAAGGGTACACAACATTCGATGAACTGAAATCACAAGTAGGTTTTTCGGAGAAAACTCTCAATCAAGTTTTGGAAAGTCTCATTTCCAAACACATATTGGAATACAACAAATCAACGCAAACTTACGGTTACACGGTTCCCGTAAACGGCGAGAAAATTATTCTCGACGGTAACTTGTTGCTTCCGTGTACTGTACTGCGTTATCCCACATACACTTTGGTTGGTCGTGGTCTGTGGTACAAGTTTCCGGCTGATTTCGACATCAACAGAATTATCTGGAATGTGAAACTTCCCGACACAAAAAACACTTCTCTCGTACAACTCATAACCGAATCTGTTATGAAAGAGAAGAAAGCACGTATCGTTCAGCTACCGGAATACAAGAATCTCGTAAACAAACTTGTACCGTATTCTGAAAACGTGATGTTCAAAATAAATGTGGTCGGAGAAGAAGTAACGGATGTATCAATTATGTTCAAGAAACCGTTGTCGGTTGCAACAGAATCGATACGTGTCGAGTTCCGGGGAATGTTTGTTCGTTCCGAAATCAAAACAGATGAATTGATTAACGAACTTCGCAAGGCAGTAGGAGAACGGAATTTCAAAAATATTCACGTCAATCGAATTTATTCGTTGTCTGATTTCATCTTCTCCAACAACGAAATCCCATACGCATTCAATCCGCAAACACGTACACTTTCGTATGCAAAGATAACCGGAATACGTGGTTGCATCGAGATAACATATTATGACATGGACGTAAACGGCGACATCGAAAAAACTAACGTAGAGAAGTTCGAAGACAGCAATGCCGGTATCGGTAAGTTACGGGAGTTGTTTGAGAAATACGCTCGTAAGATTGTCGAAGCCGAAGATTTCATGGTAGAGTAATCACATCAAAAACGTTAGTAGTATGTCACAAAGTATGTTAGAATCTCGATTGAAATTCGAATACGAAAAACAAACAGATTGTCCGATACCGTTGTTCGAAAAATTCATGCAGAATTTGACAACGGAATTAACCGACATCATCAATGAAAATTCAGCAGATGATACCGTAGAAAATGTGGAAATGCTTTTCACAGAAACCGGATTCATTGTGGGAAATACAGTTTATTGCTGTCTCGACGAAGAAAATGAATGTGTGAAATACAAGTTTCTCGGAGACATTTCAACCGGTAATGATACGGTTAAACTCGCTTGCGGAATCTTCAACAACATAAACAAAGTCACAGCATTGGTGATGCGATACTGTGATTTCCTGAACAAAAATTCTTCGGTCAATGCAGATGTTCCGTACATCGTAGTAGATAAAGCACTGAAATTTCTGACAGACAAAAACAACATCGGAAAAACATGCAAATTCCGGTTGCCGTTGGATGAAAGAATTTACGAACTTAAATCGGTTGCAAAACTTACGGAAGTTGTATTGCGTCTCACCATCAAAACTTCGTATCTCATCGAATTTGAGATTCAGAACTTCTTCAACAAAAACGAGAAAACGTACTACGAAGATTTGGTAAAGGGAGAAGTTTCGACAAACAACATCGAAACGTTCATCAAGGAATTGTATTACAACGGTAGATTAGTGAATTATGGAAGATAGTGCAACAACCACAATGAATCCGGATGCGTTTACGTTTTTTGACGAAAACGAAACGGATATGACCGATGCGCAAAAGATAGAGTGCATCAAAGAATCGATACGTTCTTTTCTCAAAGAATATCCGATGATACGTGCAACCGATACGCTTGTGTTGGTTGTGTTTCAGGCATTGAAAAATATGCTTGTCGATAAAATCCGGTTTGTTGCTGTCGAAGCACCAACGGGAAGCGGCAAATCAGTTATCGGATATTGCATGGCGTATTGTTTCAACTACTGTTTGCATACCATTTACGGTATGGATGGTTCATCATATTTGCTGACATCTTCGAAAATGTTGCAGAAACAAATTCAAGAAGATTTCAAACGGTTTTCGTTCGGTGAAGACTATGCAATGTTGAAAGGAACAGCGAACTATCCGTGTACGTACATGTATTTCGAACAGTTAGCGGCAGAACGTTCTAAACAGAAATTGCTGGGTGCGGCAGCTTCCGCATTTGCTTCGTCACAGCAATCCACAGTCAAACCGGATAAATCTACGATTACATCGTATGACAAACGGTATTGTATCGGTTGGGATGCGGACAGGAAAAACTCTCTTGCATGTTTCCCGACATGTCAATACATCGTGAAGCGCAAAGCTGCATCGGACGCTATGTGCGCAAATCTCAACTACTCGTATTTTCTAACCGTACTCAATGCGTCAATGAATCCGTATTTTGCTATGCGGAATTTAACCATAGCTGATGAGGCACATCTCATACCGGACATTGTTTGTAACATGTTCTCATTTGAGATAAGTGCTGCGACAGCAAGACGTGTCGGTAAAGTGTTGAGGGAGATTCGAGACACAAACAGCAAAGACCTTATGTGGGGCAGTGATGCCGATAGGGATGTGGAAATGCACTTACAATTTTCCAGACTTATAACGGAAGTAGATGAGTGGGACACGTTGTTTTTACGAAGAAACACTACTTTACCGGAACTAATCGATTATGTTCGGTGGTGTAGTGATGCGAAGAAAACAATCGTTTCATGGAACAAAAACGTCACACCCGAATTTAAGCTGAAAATGGGTGGGTTTATCGGTAAATTCGGTGAAGAAGAAACAGATGCACCGTTCCCGAAACCTGTCGAACTCGAAGAACTTGCATCACGACCGAATGATGTATTCATGAAATACGATGAATCATCAAAGTACGGAAAATATATTGTTCGGGATTTGCAGGAACGTGAATTGGTACGTAACAAATTTCTTTCGAAAACACAATTCTGTTTGTTCTTGTCTGCAACCTTAGGGAACACAGACCAATACGGTGAACTTCTCGGTATCAGACAGGACCAATATAAGTCATATCGCATGGAACCGACTTTCGATTACAGTACGTCACCGATTTACCAATGTAATTGTGGTTGGCTCACCTACAAGAATTTCAGTGACAATATCGATAACTGTTTGGATGCAGTGTTGTATATTTGTCATGTACTGCATCCGGACGAGAAAGGAATTATACACACTTCGACATTCTCTAATGCAGAATTGCTGAAAGAGAAAATCTTCGATTACATGTACAAATCTGATAACGGTAAATTTCCGGGCATTCAAGCATCGAGATTCAGATTCTACCGAACACCGCAGGAAAAAGATGCGTGCGTGAAAGAGTTGAAACAATCCCAATTACCACTTGTCATTGTCGGCCCGTCATTGTATGAAGGTCTCGATTTGAAGTATGACGAAGGACGTTTCAATATATTGCTGAAAGTTCCATATCCGGGAATCGATGACTATGTGCGTGCGAAAATGGAACGCATTCCGTTTTGGTACGAACGTGTCACGATTGAAAAAACCATACAAGCAATAGGACGCACCAATCGTGCAGTAGATGACCGAAGCACGACATATCTGATAGACAGCACATTTTCGAAAATTGCACCGAAAATGCTGGGGTCTAAAATACAAGAACGTCTTGAACGAAAATATCTCGAAGTGCCGCAAACCAACAGTAAACCGAAAAAGATGTATTCGTTTGAAGCGCAGAACACAAATCAAAACACATCTGTTGATGATTTGTGGGGAGATGACTTACCATTTTAATACTGGAAAATATGTTACGAAACCTGATACATCGTTTGTACTATCGGCTTTGTGATTTATGGCTCGATTTCAAAACGGCTATTCTGCATTTGAAACAACGGAAATGCAAACACGAATACAAGTTTGTGCGCAGAATACAATATGATGCGGAAACCGGTTACAGTATGGTACAACGTGTCTGTACGAAGTGCGGGAAGATAGATTTCAAAATTAACAGAGTTGCAAAGAACTACGGGAGAATCAACAAGAATTTACCCCGTTGGCACCACAACATTTAAGGTATGGAAAAAGACATCCAAATTCGAAAACTCGTTTGTTTGTTGGAAGACGAAAACGGAGATTCGTATTGCGTTAGTTTAGATGAAGAACATCAAGTATTCGCACAACTAATAGCTGGTATGTGTTCGAGAGTGAAACCGTTAATGCCAATCGAACCCGTGACTGTAAAAGTTGTTAGGAAGAAATCGTGAAAGAAGAAACCGGCTTAAAGCCGGTTTTTTCTTTTTCGAATACGTAATGTACTTTTTGTCAAAAAAACGATAGATAATTTGATAAGAAATTTCGATAATTCTTTGATAAAAAGTACAAATATGGCGAGCATTAAAGTAGAAAACAATGTACTGAAATACGAAAATTATACGATATGGCACAGCGGTAATTTCGATACGGCAAATATCAATGCCAAAACATTTGAAGGAATGTCTGCAAGTGCTTTCCGACCACTGATTTCGAAAGAAGTGGATTTGACGAATCTCGACGAAAATATGTATTATCCCGTAACGATTAGCTTGGGTTCTATGTCGCGAAAATACATAAGAGTACAGAGACCATTAAATAGTAATTGGGGAGTTCCGTCATGGTCTTCGCACGTAAATGGATTTACGTGTGAAGTTGTTTGGTATTCTAACGGAAATGGATGGGGATGTAACAATCTGAAACGAACAATTGAAATGTTTGATTACAGATGGTGTGAAATGTCTCCGGTTTATACAATATCGCAAATGACGCATTCCAGTAAGGAAGTAGTTTATTTGCGTGGAGGTTCGAAATATAATATTTCGACAACCGAGTATAATGCTACAATAACATTACACACATCTGCTTATACCGAAAAAAAGAAACTATACAACCCATACAGAAACCGGATTTTTTACCTACCATAAAAAACATGGGATATACGGGTGATTTTGCTACATA
>OGHN01000721.1_pt1 | contig 15897 bp, 14 predicted proteins | sample 1571511 | NCBI WGS metagenome assembly OGHN01 (sample SAMEA2582024, study PRJEB24529) | metagenome | biome: Human gut stool | place: China | collected 2011 | reverse complement strand
TTAGGATACAAGATTCTCAATCTTGGCATAGGGGTTCGATTCCCCTATCGACTACTAAGTGTTTTTCATGTATTGGTTATTGTTAGTAAGCTTGCAATTAGTCGAAAAGACTACTGCAAGTTATTTTTTTATCCCTACGCAGGTAACGCTATCGCCGTTGTGGATAAATGACAATTACCCATCATAAAAGCAAAAAAAGTAAAGGAAAAATTTGGTGGAACCAAAAAAAAGTTGTACCTTTGCAATCGCATTTGAGAACGATGCTTGATGATTCAGAAATGAATCCAACAGGAAGGTTGGGTGAGTGGCTGAAACCACCAGTTTGCTAAACTGACGTGCGGGTTACCGTACCGGGGGTTCGAATCCCCCACCTTCCGCAAGCATTATTCAAAATTGCACCGTTGGTCGATTCATCTAATGGTTAGGATACAAGATTCTCAATCTTGGCATAGGGGTTCGATTCCCCTATCGACTACATCCCCCCCTTTTACCGTATCTTTGCAAGTATGAAAAAGATATTGACTCTCCATATACTTCTCGCCCTTACTGCCCAGCCCTCACGGGCGCAGAGACACGAGATATACAGTCAGCGCATCGCTACCCTACAGGTGGTGGCGGGCACCGACTGGCAAGCCCTTCCCATCACTTTGCTGAACGGGCAACCCATCCACATCGACTTCGATGACATGACCCACGATTATCATCGATACACCTACAGGATAGAACATTGCGATGCCGACTGGAAGGTTTCTCAGGGACTATTTGAGACCGACTATCTGAAGGGATGGAACCACGAGCAAGCCATCGACAACATCGAGCAATCGCTCAACACCAACCATCTCTACACCCACTATCGCCTCACAATCCCCAACGAGAACTGTCACATCACCATGAGCGGAAACTACAAGCTCACCATCTATGATGACAATGCGGAGACGAACAACCAAGAGGATGAAGCTACCGATAAGGACGGCAGAAAGATACTCACCGCCTGCTTTATGGTAGTAGAGCCACAGGTGCAGGTTGCCATCGGATATTCTTCGAATACGGACATCGACATCAACAAGCAGCATCAGCAGGTAAGTATGAATGTGAACTACGACAACCTAAAGGTAACCAACTCCTCACAGCAAATCAAAACCGTGGTGCTGCAGAACGGACGTTGGAATCAGGCAGTATGGAATGCCAAACCTGATTATATCAGCTCAGAGGGGCTGCAATGGAAGCACAACCGCCATCTGATATTCGATGCAGGAAATGAATACCGAAAATTCGAACTGCTCGACATAGATCATCCTACGATGGGAATAGACGAGATAAAATGGGATGGAGAAGAATACCAGGTCTATGTAATGCCCGACATTCCTCGCCCCAACTACGTACACGATGAGAGCGCCAAAGGCTCCTTCTACGTGCGCAACAGCGATAACGAGGATAATAATTTCACCTGCGAGTATGCACCGGTACATTTCCGGCTACAGACCAATCGCCAGCCAGGCGACGTATATCTGAATGCAGACTGGACCTACGACCGCTTTTCGCCTACCTATCGGATGGAATACAACGAAGCCGACCACAGCTATCACGCCACCGTGCTGCTCAAGCAAGGTTATTATAGCTACCAGTATCTGGTGCTCAAAAGCGACGGCAGTACGCAACCCGTGAGTACGGAGGGTAACTTCTTCCAGACTACCAACCGCTATGATGCCCTCATCTATTATCGAGGCACGGGAGATAGAACCGACAGACTGGTAGGCTGGAAAAGCAGCCAATAAAAAACGCCCTGAAAGCGCAAAAGCATCAACCATATATAATGCTTTTGCCCTCTCAGGGCGTTTTAACTAACTAATACTATCTCTTTACTCCAATCCGAACAAAGCCTTCAAGCCTCCATCTACACCAGAGAAGCCCATGAAAGCAAGGCTGAGGAGAGCGGCTGTAACCATGACGATGGCTACGCCCTGCATACCCTTAGGAATGCGAACCAAAGCCTGCTGCTCACGAATGCCTGCAAAGACGATGAGAGCCAGGGCAAAGCCGAGGGCTGTAGAGAACGCATAAACCACACTCTCCAAGAGATTGTAGTCCTTCTGGATAACCAGGATGGCTACACCCAGCACAGCACAGTTGGTAGTAATCAAAGGCAGGAAGATGCCGAGCGCCTGATAAAGCGCAGGAGAAACCTTCTTGAGAATAATCTCTACCATCTGAACTAAGGCGGCAATCACGAGGATGAACGCCAGGGTCTGGAGATATTGCAATCCGAACGGATCGAGTACATACTTCTGAACACACCAGGTAATGATGGTTGCCAGGGTCAAGACAAAAGCGATGGCACCACCCATACCGATGGCTGTATCAACTTTCTTCGATACGCCCAGAAATGGACAGATACCGAGAAACTGCGACAAGACGATGTTGTTGACGAATATCGCAGAGATAAATATCAATAAATATTCCATAATTTCTATTCTATTTCATGGATTGAAGCGATGCCTACGCTTACTTCTTTACCTTATTAAATATAGCAATGATGTATCCCAACGTGAGGAAAGCTCCCGGAGGCAGGATGAACATCAAGATATTGGTAGTCTCTGGCAAAAGAGTGATACCGAATACGCTACCTGCACCGAGAATCTCACGGGCACTACCCAGTATAGTAAGACCGAGGGTGAAACCCAAACCGCAGCCGAGACCATCAAAGAGACTGGCAATCGGTGAGTTCTTAGCAGCAAAACTCTCTGCTCTACCCAGGATGATACAGTTTACAACAATCAATGGGATGTAGATACCCAGCGCCTGGTTGATGCTGTCAGGAGCATAGGCGCTCATCAGCATCTGCAGGATGGTTACGAAGGCTGCAATCACGACGATGAAAACAGGGATGCGAACCATATCTGGGGTAATCTTCTTGATACATGAAATCACAAAATTGGTACAAACCAATACTGCCATGGTAGCCAATCCCATGGAAAGACCATTGATGGCACTGGTTGTTGTAGCCAAGGTAGGACACATACCGAGGAGCAACACGAAGGTAGGGTTCTCCTTGATGAGTCCGTTCATCAAAATTTTCATATTACTCATATCGGCTTATCCTTTCTTTTCGTTATGTTCAACTTTAGATGCACCGCTCTCAGCATCAGCTTTCTGAGATGCACCACTCTCGCCATCTACACTCTTACCTGCATAGGCAGCATAAGCCTGATTGATAGCCTTGAGGAAGGCACGGCTGGTAATGGTTGATGCGGTGATGGCATCTACTGCATTGCCGCTCTTATCGTCCTTGCTCACGTGGAGGTCGCCATCCTTTGGAGTCTTGCCAATGATGCTACCCTTTCCGTCTTTCTGGAACCAGGTAGTTGCCTTGGCACCCAGACCTGGAGTCTCTGAAGCCTGAAGAATGGTGTAACCCATAATCTTGCCCTCGGTATCGAAACCTACGAGCACCTTCAAGTCGCCGCCGAAACCGCCGGTAGTACTTTCTACGGCAGCACCCAACTCCTTGCCGCTCTTGTCAGAGCACTTGTGGAGGGTGAAGGTAAACTCCTTGCCGCCAAACTCCTGCTTCACCTCTTCCGGCTCAGCCACCTGGAGATCTTCAGTACCCATCACGCTCTTAATACCGGCAGCCAGACTCTGGGCAGCCTTCTCGGCGATTGGACCTGAAGTAAGGTTGTTGATACAAGCCAGCACTGCACCCACAACGAGCGCTACACCTACGAGCACCAAAACCATGTTCTTTAATGATGATTCTAATTTCTGCATGTCTCAATCCTCCTTATTTCTTAGCAGGCTTCTCACCGAAGCGCTTTGGTTTAACGTATGTGTTAATAAGAGGTGTGAACGCATTCATGATGAGAATGGCGAACGACATTCCTTCTGGATAGCTACCCCAGTTACGGATGATGACGGTGAGAAGACCGATGCAGACACCGTAGATGAGCATACCTTTGTGAGTCATTGGCGATGTTACGTAATCGGTAGCCATGAAGATGGCACCGAGCATCAAACCACCACTGAAAATGACAGCCAGAGGATTGGCATAAACAGGATTAGCCAAATGCATCAAACCACTGAAAACGAATACGGTAGCGATGATGCTGACTGGAATATGCCAGGTAATAACCTTCTTCCAGAGCATGTAAGCCAAACCGAGCAACAGGGCGAAAGCACAAACCTCACCGGTTGTACCGGCTCCGAAAGTATCGCCAGTAGCACCGAAGAGCAGACTCATGGAATCAGGCAACTGATTCAGGAGAGAAGCATCGCCAGTCTTGATGGCTGTCTTCATGATAGCCAGCGGTGTAGCACCAGTTGTTGCATCGGTATAGCTGAGCATCTGTCCTGCCACTGGCCATGAAGTCATCTGTGCAGGGAAGCTGACGAGCAGGAAGCAACGGCCCACCAAAGCGGGATTGAAAGGATTGTTACCCAGACCGCCGAAACTCAACTTACCCACACCGATGGCAAACAGGGCACCAATGATGATGATCCAGAGAGGAAGGTTACTTGGCAAGTTCATACCGAGCAAGAGACCAGTGATGATGGCAGAACCATCGAGCAAACTGGTCTCCTCCTTCAGGAGATATTTTGTAATTGCCCACTCAAAGAAAACGCAGGCTGCCACAGAGGTGAGCAGTACGACTGCTGAACCCAGGCCAAAGAAATAGAAAGATGCGAGGATGGCAGGCACGAGAGCGATGATTACTCCGTACATGTTCTTCTCCACGCTCTCATTTCCGTGGGCATGTGGCGATAATGAAACGATTAATTTTCCCATTTTATCTTTTAAATTCTTTCTTAAATGAAATTCATTCTTGACGTGAACGCTTACTTCTTAGCACTTCGTGCTCTGATGATGCCCATCACCGCTGCCTTACCATTGATGATGTTATCGAGGATAGGACGATGAGATGGACAGGTGAACTGGCATGAACCGCAGGCAATGCAGGATGTTACCTCCTCTGCCTCCAGGCGTTCATAATCCTTCACTACGCTCAGGGTAGCAAGCAAGTATGGCTCCAAGCCCATTGGACAGGCATCCACACACTTGGCACAGCGGATACATGGCTGAGCCTTCTTGCGGTGAGCATCGGCATCGGTCAGTACGGTGATGGAGTTGGTACCCTTGGTTACAGGAACATCGAGACTGATCACAGCCTTACCCATCATCGGACCACCAGCCAACACCTTGTTGTCGCCCTCAGGCAAACCGCCGCAATTCTCAATCATCTGAGAGAATGGAGTACCCATACGTACGAGGAAGTTGCCCGGGTTCTTCACCTGCTTACCGGTAACGGTAGTATAGCGTTCGAAGAGAGGTTTATTCTTCATAACTGCCTGATAAACAGCGAAGGCAGTACCTACATTCTGAACTATTGCTCCAACGTTGACTGGGATAGCAGGAGGAGCTGGAACCTGACGGCGGATAACGGCGTCCACCAACTGCTTCTCACCACCCTGAGGATACTTCTTAGCCAAAGGAACGATCTCGATACGGGAGTTATTGGCTGTCTTTTCCTCGAAGAGTTTGATGGCAGCAGGCTTGTTGTCCTCAATACCGATGTAGCCCTTCTCTACCTTAGCCGCCTTCATCAGAAGGTTCAAGCCAACGAGAATCTCATCGGCATGCTCCATCATCAGACGATAGTCGGCAGTAATATAAGGCTCGCACTCTACACCGTTGATGATGACACACTCAGCCTTGGCTCCTGGAGGAGGACAAAGCTTGATGAAGGTTGGGAAACCGGCACCACCCATACCAGTGACACCAGCCACCTTGATACGGTTGACAATCTCTTCTGGAGTCAGCTCAGCATGAGCCTCCAGTGTCTCGAGCTTATCAGAGCGGTCGATGCTCTCCTCCCACTCGTCGCCCTCTACATTAATGATAATGCAAGGCTTGCGATAACCGGTAGCATCAATAGATGTATCTACCTTGAACACGGTTCCTGATACGGAACTGTAAATAGGAGCACTCACAAAGCCACCAGCCTCAGCGATAAGTGTACCCACCTTCACCTTGTCGCCCTTGGCAACCACAGGCTTGGCAGGAGCACCGATGTGCTGACCAAGTGGAAAAATAGCCTGCTTAGGGAGAGGAGCCACCTGAGTAGCCATCTCGGCAGTAATCTTAGTCTCTTCTGGGTGAACTCCACCAATTCTAAAAGTTCTCAAATTCATGATTATTCCTCCTTTTTCTTAACTGGGAAATTTACTTTTACGAGAGCACCTGTTGGGCATTCGTCAACACACTTGGTACACATGCGGCACTTATTGAAGTCAACATAAGCCACATTATTCTCAATGGTAATGGCATCAAACTTGCAGACCTTCTGACACTTACCGCATCCGATGCAAGCAACGCTACAAGCCTTCTTAGCCACAGCTCCCTTGTCGTGGTTCACGCACTGAACGTAAACACGGCGACCCTTAGGCCCCTTCTTACGGAGCTCGATGATATGACGTGGACAAGCCTTGGCGCACGCACCACAACCCGTACACTTCTCCTCATCAACCTCAGGAAGGCCCGTCTCAGGATTGATAGAGATGGCACCAAACTGGCAGGCAGCCACGCAATCGCCACAACCCAGACAGCCGAATCCGCAGCCGGTTTCGCCGGCACCACAGGAGTTCATAGCAGCACAAGTGTGCAAACCATCATACTCGGCAATGCGAGGACGATGCTCGCAAGAGCCATTACAACGAACCACTGCCACCTTAGCCTCTGTGTTAGCCACAGCCAGCCCCAGGAGATCAGCCACCTTGCCCATCACGTCGGCACCACCCACAGGACACATCAGTCCGTCGATGCTACCGGCATCAGCACCCTTAACCAGCGCAGCAGCCATACCGGAACATCCGGCAAAACCGCAACCACCGCAGTTGGCACCAGGAAGGAGTTCACCCACCTGTCCCAATCGAGGGTCTTCTTCAACGGCAAACTTCTTGGATACCCCGAAAAGTACCAGCGCTGCTACCAGCGCAATGGCACCGAGTACCAAGACAGCACTCAAAATTAAATCCATAATAGTTTGTATTTGTTTTGTTAATATTTCTAGTTGTTTTGCAATCAGTCAACATATTTGTATTCAAACCTGAAAAACTGGGAAATCATTCCTAGCTGCAGGGTTCAAGACTAAAGCTTAATTTATTTCGTAGTTTGTTTCTCAAGAGATAAAGCCCTATATAATAAGGTATCAATATACCCAAGGCAGACACAGCGGCATATCCTTCTGATTGCGTGATCTTCAGTACGGCAACCAAAGCCACAACCATCAGGAGCAGAGGCAGCAAATAGCCATACAAGCTGGCGCGGAAGCCAACAGCCGTATCTGCCACCACAACAACAGAGTCACCCAGCTGATACTTGACAGCATCAGCAACCTGCACCTCGATAATCTTTTCTTTCGTTTCAGAAGCATTGCAATGCGCAGCCACCTTACAGGCACTGCACGCAGATGACTGAAGGATGCGCACGCGCACACAGCCCTCTTCTACTCCATCCACTACTCCATTATGCTTAATTTTATTACTCATTTCCGAATCTTGTTCATAAGGTTAGCCTTTCCTCTCCTACACAAGAGCACCTATTTTAAGGTGGCTTATTGCAAAGTCGAGTTAGCAATTCTAATTTGTTTGCAAAGATAATATATTATTTATAAATGACAAACAAAATCACCAGATTATTTAATTAAAAGAAACGTAAACGTTTTCTATTTTACATTTTCGACCATAAAAACTGAGAAAAACACAGAAATAAACGGATAAGAATAGGTTTTTTATAATTTTCTCGCCATCTTCTTTGTTTATATCATTTTTTTGTGTACCTTTGCAAAAAACAAGAAAGCCAACAACACCTAGCGTGTCGAGGCACGAAAACACTAAGATTATGGAAATAACAGAGCAGATGACAATTCAGCAAATTGAGCGCTTTATTAAAAAGATAGCTCAAAAGTTTCCAGCACAACCTTCAAATGAAGAAAACGCCGTGCTGACCGACATCCATGTAAGAGTTTCCCAAGACAGTGGTGAACTCCTTGCCTTTGACGATGACGACACAGAGATTACTCGCTGCGTAGTTGAGCAATGGATAGACAACAAGGATGAGAACTTCTATGATGAGGTGGCAAAGATTTTGCGAGACACCTTGCGCAAAAATTCTGAGATCGTTGATAATCTCGGAATCCTTAAGCCATATAGCTTCGTGCTGGAAGATGACGACAAGGAAAACCTCGGCGAACTCTATCTTGCCGACGATGATACCATCATTCTGGGTGGTGACCTGATGGAAAACCTGGATCACGACCTCGATGAATTCCTTGACGACTTGTTAAAAGAATAAACTATAAAAGTGCCAGTCAGCCCACTAGTGGGTCCCACCATGCCCGTCGCATGGGCACCCACAGCCCACCAAGCGGGCATCCACAGAACAAGCGCCGGGCAACAAGTGCCCATAGAACGGGCAATGAGTGCCCAAATGCTGGGACTATTTTTGGGCAACACTGATAAGAGTTTACTGTTTACAATTTATAGTTGACAGTGTACTGTTTTCGATGCGCAGTAGATGAAGCAATCCTTTTAGTCGATATTTACAACAGAGAATGAGACTATGAGACTTTTTCTTCAAAAAAAACTTTTTCACGTAAGCGCATACTAACAAGAGCAAAGCCCATCCTCCCGGATGAGCTTTAGCATTTAATACAAAAACATTATGAATTATTTCTATTAGCGAACAAGATTCGTTTTATCTTCTATATTCTATCTAAAAGTTATATTCTATACAAACTAATAGTTTCAAACAATTACCATACTCCTACGGTTCATCTATTCACGTTTACGGGTGCAAAGATACGACTTTTTTCTTATTCTTGCAATACCTAATAATGGGGGTTTTAGATAATACCTAAAACTGATGAGCCAGACACTTTAGACTATTGCTATTTACCCCCTCTCCTATACACACAAAAAAACTGCAAGTCAGACTTATCGTCCAACCTGCAGTCCATCATCTCTCTCTCTTATAGTTTCTTTTCAGAATTCAACCGAATTGAATTACTTCAAACCACGATTCATAAGTGTTGCATTCAGAAGCATCACATACTTGCGATACTGAGAATCATTGAGGATGCTGTGCATGTACTTGAGATCCTTAATGACAGCCTTGTCAATCATAGCTGCACGCTCATCCTTTGCTGCAGTTGCAGCATTCATCATATCAGCTGTGAAGTTCTTGTGAACATCAGCTACAGCCTCTGCCTGATCAATATTGAGTGACAATGCATTAGCCAAGCTACCCATCTTTACATTCATGTTGTAAGCTGCTGTTGCGTTTGTTGCCTCGTCTGCAATAGCCGGAGCCGCTTCCGTACCACCAAACCATACATTCAGAATAGCCGGAATATGTTTCTCTTCCCAAGTCAGCGTTAACGGGCGTCCGGTGAAAACGACGAGTACCACCGGCTTGCCTGTCTTTGCCAGTTCTGCCAATAGTTCTTTCTGGACATCAGGTATATTGAGGTCGGTACGGCTGCTCGATTCACCGCTCATCTCGGAAGATTCTCCCAAAGCCGCCACAATAACATCTGATTGGCGTGCCACTTTCAATGCCTCATTCAGCAATTCCTTATCCGTACGGTTGTCTCTGCCCAATTCTCTGCCGAACATCGTAGCTCTTTTTTCCAACTCAGGATCGGCTGTCAGATTACTGCCTTTTGCATAGAGAACACGCACGTCTTTTCCGGCTACTTCCCGGATTCCTTCCACCAGAGTCATCGGTTTGTTCAAGTCCACGGCTACGCTCCAAGTGCCCGGCATATTGGAACGGGTATTGGCAAGCGGACCGATAACGGCGATTTTCCCGGATTTCTTCAAGGGAAGTACTTCCTGCTGGTTTTTCAGCAACACAAAACTTTCAGCAGCAATCTTACGGGCAATCTCTCTGCTTTCACGGGTATAAATCTCTTTAGCCGGACGGTCGGGGTCACAAAACTTATACGGGTTATCAAAAAGACCGAGTTTATATTTAGCTTCCAGTATCCGGCGGCAGGCTTGGTCTATCTCTTCCACATTGACTTTATTCTCTTTCAGTGACTGGGCTAGCGTAGTCAGGAATCCTTCGCTTACCATGTCCATGTCAATTCCCGCTTTGAGGGCACGTGCCGATACTGTCGGCAAGTCACCGATACCATGCGGCACCATTTCGCTGATACCGGTATAGTCCGTCACAACAAAACCGTCAAATTTCCATTGCTTGCGTAGTATGTCCGTCATCAGCCACTTGTTGGCAGTAGCAGGCACGCCGTCCACTTCGTTGAAAGATGCCATGACACTTCCTACACCGGCTTCTATCGCTGCCTTATATGGATACATATATTCGTTGAACATACGGATACGGCTCATATCTACCGTGTTGTAATCTCTTCCGGCAAAACCGGCTCCATAAAGGGCATAATGTTTCACACAAGCCATGATATGGTTATTTGAGGTGTAGGAGTTGTCTCCCTGATATCCCCGTACCATTGCTTTGGCGATTTCACCGCCCAGGAAAGGGTCTTCTCCATTTCCTTCGGAGACACGTCCCCAACGGGCATCCTGGCTGATGTCCACCATCGGGCTGAACGTCCAGCAGATGCCGTCCGCACTTGCTTCAATGGCGGCTATGCGTGCCGACTGCTCGATAGCTTCCATATTCCAGGTAGCTGCCAATCCCAAAGGAATGGGGAATGCTGTCTCATATCCGTGAATCACGTCCATACCGAATAGTAATGGAATCTTTAAGCGGCTTTCTTCTACGGCAATACGTTGTACGTCGCGTATTTTAGTCACTCCTTTGATGTTGAACAAGCCGCCGACTTGTCCCTTACGGATTTTGTCGGCGATGTTGCTGCTGGTTGCCTGACCGGTAGTGATGTCTCCGGCACTGGGAAGATTCAGTTGCCCGATTTTCTCTTCTAATGTCATTTTGCTTATGAGTTGGTCGATAAATCGGTCCATCTTTTCATTCTTTCCGCCCTGTGCGTGGATGTAGCAAGTGGCGGTCAAGCATACTAGAATAGTGAGGATTCTGTTCATATCTGTTTTTTACCTATTGAATTGTTTATTTTAAGTCCGGGCTGCTGAATCCTAACTTCTTCATTCCGTTCTGAATATCCGGGTCGGACATGAAGAGGTTCCATAACAGTCCGCTCCGGTAGTTTTCAATCATACAGATAATCGGGCCTTGGTTGATAGCGATAAATTCTTTGTCGAACCATTGCTTGCCCAGATTGAATGCGTCAACGAAACCATATTTCCCCCAAATCTTATCTCCCAGTTTATAATAGAAGAAATGCAGGGCTTTCATTCTTCCGGTGTGAAAGGGAAGGAAGTCAAGGCGGCGGTAGGGGCGATTACACCATTGTCATTGTTCGGAGAATGGGCACTGTATCCGTTATCGCCGTCACTGGCGGTCAATCCCCAGCAGTTCTCGCCATAACCTGCGTAGTCTCTCGGATTGTTAACACAATAATTGTAGTTGATTAATGCGTGGTTCCGGGTTTGTTCCTCATAATTGGCATATGCGTCCGACAGGCCTTTCGGGTTAATCCCCAAGAAAGAATATTGTGAAAGGAAGAGAGGGCCGCCGTTGTCCGTACCCAGCGGCAGGACATAGTCATAATAGATTTTTCCGTTTTTCATTCCGCCGTTGTTTGCCCATCCTTCGTCGTAGACAACTTTATCAACAGCGTTTGTAGGTGAAGAAGCTGCGAGCACATAGGCTATCAGACCTTCGTTCCAACCGCTGATTTTCAAGCCCATTTCCCAACCATGATTGCGGCTCCAATGCCAGTACAATACATTTTCCGAACTTTCTTTGCGGAACCAGTTCCAGTCTATGGCTTCCCATAATTTGGTAATGTCTGCACAGAGCTTTTGTTCTGCCTCATTGCCGTTCTTAAAATAAGCCCTGGCGGTCAATAGTCCCTGAAAAAGCAGAGATGTCTCTAGTAAGTCCACTCCGTCGTCAATATCACTAAACGGTTGTATGAAACCGCTATCTCCATATATCCAGTGTGAATAAGCTCCATGATAACTCTCGCATCTGCCCAGGAAGTCTACAATTTTCTGAATACGTTCCAATGCCGCTTCCTTGCTGATAAAGTTTCTTTCTGCCGCCACGATGATTGACATCACTCCGAAGCCTGTTCCGCCGGTTGCTACCGTATTTGTTGAAGTGCTTCTTTCACGCGCCATACCACAATCAGGATGCCCGAAATCCCAGAAATAACTGAATGTTTGTCTCTGAACCAGCGTCAGCAATTCTTCGTCATCAATACGGTCAAACTTGTCGGAATTTTCCATTCCTGTTTTTATACTATACACTTTTCCTGTAAAGATGGGCTCGCCGGTTGCTGATTTTATTCCCGGATACACTACAAACTTATAACTCGAATAGTTACTGAGTGAATTTACCGGAGTGACGGTCAGTTTCTTATTGTCAGCATCCATCTGGTAATTGACTTTTAGTTCAAACTCATCTTCACCGTCCAATTCGATGAAACGGATATTCTTTGCGACGGTCGATTCATCTACTGCATCCGAGAATTGAAGTACGATGGAAGTTTCCGGGTCAACATTCGTAAAAGCCGATAAGTTCTGCTGTTCACCGATACTGATAGTTGTTAACCGAAAATCAGTGGTTGTTGTTTCATTATCGTCACTACAAGAGGTTAGTAATGCAATGACAATAAATAGAATATGAGTGAATGATAAATATTTTTTCATGGCATACTTAGTCTTTAGTTACATATAGATTTCGTATCTCGCTCCTTTTGAGAGCTTTGTTGTAAAAATGGAACTGGTCGAACATTCCTGAGTAATTACGTGCCCAGTCCATATTTGAGGTGTTGTTCGTAAGTCGTGGGTTGGTGGTGAATTGGAAAGCGCCAAGTGCCATTTTCCCTACATTCTTGAATTTTAGTTTCCCATAGTTGGGATAAACCTGCGATACAACTTTTTCTGCGTTCCTGTAAATCTCTAAAGTAGATGTTTTCTCGTCATATTTGAATGCCATGTGCACCCAGTCATCAATTAATACATCACTAATTAAGGTTTCAAGCCACCGTATCTCTTCTGTCCCTGAATTGACATTGTTCATGCGTACCTTTATTTTGGCTTCCGTTCCATTATAATTCCATTCAAGATAAATATCCAAGTTTCCCCAATCTGCTTCGGTATTACTAATGGTGAACAAGCCAGTTCCATTGGTTATAGGTGCTCCGGATTTCATCCAGAAAGCGACAGTGAAACTACCTAGGTTTTCAATACTGTCTTTCAGGGCTTCCGGGGTTTCAGCTACCATATAAGTATCTGCCGCTCCCTGGTACGCCTTGCCGTTAATACCTTCCGCAAAGCGGGGAGTACCGCCGGAAGTAATGCCGAAGTTATAGATACTGTTATTCTCTAAATTATCTTCGAAAGCCAATCCCAGCTTCATCGGGTTATAAGGTTTTTCAGGCAGTTCTTCCGGATAATCGAATCCCGGGTGGTCCATATCCTGGAAACAGGACTGAACCATGAATCCAAGGAGAAACAAAGCGATGGATGAATATATATATTTTTTCATATCAATAGTCGTTTTATATATTATAGGTAATCTGGATTTTGTTTCAATACGCCGTTAGACTTGTCTATTTCTTCTTGCGGGAGCGGCAATAATGCATGCTTCTTTTGATAACCTAAGCTGCCTAATACATCTTCTGCAATTCCCCAGCGCACCAGGTCGTAGAAACGGTCGAATTCCATAGCGAGCTCCGCTCTCCGTTCCTGACGGATAGCGTTCCGCAGTTTCACCTGGTCGTCTGTCGTGACTTTGGGCAGGATATTGGTATTCTTGCCTCTGGCACGGCTGCGTACCATCTCCAGATAATCTTTGGCAGCCTTCGTGTTGTTCTGTTCGATAGCTGCTTCTGCTGCCATCAATACTACATCGGCATAGCGGATAAGGCGAATATTGAACCAGAAACCGAACTTGGTATATTTAGCGCGATAAGTAGGATTCGTATAAGCCTTTTTATTGAAATACTTGGCAATCACATCATTTGTGGCAACCGGCTTTTCATTGTAAGGTTGATTGGCAGGGATTAAAGAAGGAGATTCTCCTACCTTTATGAAATACAGAAGCGTTTCATCTTTGCGGGGATCGCCGGATTCAAAGGCATTCGCCAATGTCTCGGTCGGTGTATTCCAGCCCCATCCCATATTCCATTCGCCGGAACCTCTGACGCCCTGCACCAATGCGAATTTACTTCCTATATCTTCGCTTTCGGGCAAAGAAGAAGTGGCGGTACATTGCAGTTCGAAAATAGACTCACTGCAATTCTCACCAGATTCGCGGAATATCTCGTTGAAAGGCGTATTCAGATTGTATATTCCGGAGTTGATGACATCTGTTGCGGCAGTCCAGAGGTTAGACCAGTCGTTACGCATCATATACGTCCGGGCGTGCAGGGAACGGGCGGCTCCCCAAGTCAGGCGACCGATGTATTTGCTTTCCCACGTGCGGGGCAGATACTTTTCCGCTTCTGTCAAATCCCGGTCAATCAGTGCGTATATATCGTTGACGGATGACTTGGGGATATTGGCATCCGACGACTGGTTAATCTTGAAGTCAATCAAAGGAACTTCGCCGAATGCACGCACCAGATTGAAATAACAATAAGCCCGGAAGAAAAGGGCTTCCGCCTTATTGACGAGGTTGCCATCCGTCAGATTGCCTGCTTTCATTGATTCGAGCAGTGTATTCACTTTGTGGATAAGACTGTAGTTGGCGCTCCAGTAGCCTTGCAGCATTGCGTTGCTTGCGTCGTAATTGAACTCGTCATACATTTTGGCAGCGGCCGCTCCGTCTGTCGATGTACTGCCTTTCTCCGCGTCTTCCGAACGGAAGCTGTGGATGGCAAGTGCGGTTGTCCCCGATGTCAGGGCATAGTCGCGCATGGCAGCGTACATTCCGAATATTTCGCTCTCGTACGTACCCCCGGCGAGATCGGTGTCGATAAGTTCCCCTTGCGGAGCCTGGTCCAGTAAATCGCTGCATCCCATTTGGGCGAATGACAAAGTGCAGGCAGCTATTATAGTCATATAACTTTAGAAATGGAGTTAGAAAGTAAGATTCAAACCGAAGGTATAGACGGTCGGCATCGGATAAGTGCCGTTGTCTACTCCGAAGGAAGTAGCGCTGCCACCGATTTCGGGAGTATATCCGCTGCATTTGGACCATGTCTTCAAGTTCTGTACGTTGGCATATAACCTGAGCGATTTCAGATAAATCTTTTTCAATAAGCCCGGATTAAACGTATATCCCAGTTCGATATTACGGATACGGAAGAAACTGCCGTCTTCGATGAAGTAACTTGAATTCTGGCGGTTGATGCTTCTCGACGGGTCAAGGATAGGTTCCCAGTTGGAAGTACCCTCACCGTTCCAGCGGTTCATGCGGCGGAGCGAATAGTTGTTTTGAGAAAACTCGTCCGACTCCCAGTTGCGGTAAATCTCGTTTCCATATACTCCCATCATATCCATGCTGAAATCGAATCCTTTGTATCCGGCACTGATAGTCAGCCCATAGGTGAAATCGGGGGTAGGATTACCAATCATGGTACGGTCTTTGTCATTAATCTCACCGTTGCCGTCTACATCCTTGAACTTCAAGTCGCCCGGTGCTACGGTACTCAATGTGTTTTTAGGAGAGCTCTGAATATCTGTCTTATTCTGATATACGCCTTCCACCTGATAGCCGTAGAAGTAGCCGATAGGATACCCCTGGGATACTCTTGACGGGCCGGATACGATGGCATAATCTTTGTTTACCAGTGATTTTACCTTATTATCTATCGTGGTCAGGTTGGCGCT